>ERZ1023839.20-NODE-20-length-65395-cov-12.185721_pt1 | contig 65395 bp, 63 predicted proteins | sample MGYA00380383_ERZ1023839 | MGnify/ENA primary metagenome ERZ1023839 (study PRJEB33179, sample SAMN07449065) | human gut metagenome | biome: Human-gut; feature: Human associated habitat; material: Faeces | host: Homo sapiens | place: India:Kasaragod | collected... | reverse complement strand
CTGTAATCAAAAAGAACTCTGAAGATTCTTTCAAAACTTTCGCTTAATAAAAAAAGAAACTTGGTTAACCAAGTTTCTTTTTTTTATATAAGACTTATTAAATATAGTTCAACAATGATACGTCCATTGTTTGTGAAAACATTTGATATGATGCTTGAAGTGATTGATATGTTGAATACCAATCAGAAACAGCGCTTGGCAAGTCTGTATCTTCTAAATCTGAACGTAATTGTTTCAAACTAATTGTATCATTTGTGTAAGTATTTTGAATATCTTCAAATTCTTTACCCAATGCACCTGTTTTTGTCCTTGCTGCTGAAACTTGTGACATGCTTTCATCTAAGCTATCCAAAGTTGCCCTAACGGCATCTTCATCTACAGGATCGTTTTGTAATGCGGCTTTTAATTCGTACAACGCTTTAAATGCACCTGAGCTATTTTTATCATCTATTGTAACGTTTCCGTTTGCGTCTGTTGTAAATTTAACTTGTCCAAAAACTTCTTTGCCTATAAAGTTAATTTGCTCTTTCTTTTCGTCACTTATAACGTCTGGTAACTCGTTTTTAGCTTGACCTACAAGTGTATATCTTCCGCCGTCATTACCAGCATAAACTAAACCTGCATTATCGGCTGTAGCATCATCTGTTTCCACCAACGAATAAGGTTCTGTTGTTGTATTTGTACCTGCAAATATGTATTTGCCATCATATTGTGTATTAGCCATTCTTGTTATATTATTGATAATTGCGTCTAATTGTTGGCGATAGGCATTCATTTGTTCTTCACCACTTGTACCGTTTGCAACTGTCATAGCCAAATCGTAAGCATCTTGCAATTTTTCATTAATAGCACCTAAAGTATTGTCCGTTTGAGTTAGCTCATTATCCGCTAATTGCAAGTTTTTCATATAAGTTTCAATATCTGCAAGTTGCGCATTTGCCTTAATAATTCCCTTTGCAGCAACAGCATCATCAGTCACAGATGTAACCCTTTTACCTGATGTAATTTGTTGAGAAAGTTTATTAAATTTTGATTGAGTATTGTGTACTTGCTTTGCAAATGATGTATTAAATTGATATGTTGAAACTCTTCCAATTGCCATAATGTAATCCTCACTATTTAATGCTTACAAATCCGTTTGTTTGCTTTTGTTTAGGTTATTTACCCAGATTTACGAGGGTATCAAACACCTCAACGCAAGTTGAAAACATTCTTGCGCTTGCGTTATAACCTTGTTGATAAATAATCATGTTTGACAATTCTTCATCAAGGTTAACCCCTGTTTCTGAAAGTATTTGATTATTAATACTGTCTACGATTGAGCCTTGCGCATCTGCTTGTTTTTGCAAATCATCAGCTGATAATGCTGCTTTTGTACCCATTGCGATTAAGAAATCTTGCATTGACAAGCCGTCTAAATCAGTTAATTTTGCACTTTTTGCGTTAAAGAAGAATAAAGCGTTATCGCCATTACCAACAGCTTTTTCCCAATTAACTGCAGAAGTATCAAGTCTTGCAGCTGCAACTAAGTCAGGGTTGTTATAAACATCGTTATTAATTTTGATATCGCCTGCGGTTGTACCCTCAAACAAGGCTGGTGGATTTTTAACCAATACATCATTTTGTCTATCGTAGTAGCATGCCTGTTCATTACCGTTAACGTATTGTTGAATACCGTTCATTTGGTCAGCAAAGGCTTTTGCTAATCTATTCAAGTCTGATTGTGCAGTTGTCAAGGTTTCTAAACCTGAAATAACACCGCCAATTGAACCGCCTGTAAAGTCTTTTGTAACATCTTTTACTCGTTTTGTTTCAACATCAATAGCTTGAATTCTTGGGTTAATACTACCGTTTGCATCTGTAACCGTTGAGTATTCTAATTTTCCAACAACTTTTACACCGCTTACAAGTTCTGCATTACCGATTGAAACATTTGCAGTTCCTGTTTCTGTAATTTTTACATCCACATCAGCTAGGCTTGAAATTTCTGATAAAACTTGGTCACGTTGAGATTGCAAGTTTGTATCATCTGGAGTTCTTGACAATTGCAAGTTGATATTAGCTAATTTTTCCAATTGAGAGTTTAATTTGCTAACATCTGTTCCAACTTGTGAAGCTTGTGCTGAACCGTCTGAACCGTCACCAATTACACTTGTTGCATAATTTTTCAACGAAGTATCAAGAGCGTTAAATTTGTTTGCTACGGCTTTTGCTTTTGCAACAAAATTAACTCTCATACTATAATCTGTTGGGTTTTGATATAAAGAGTTTGCAGCCTCATAAAAAGCGTTCAAAGAATCACCCAAAGCTGAATCTTGCAATTCATCAAGCAAGCCTGCAACACCTGCGGCAATATCTGCACCTGTTTGCAAGCCTTCATACAAAGCATTTTGCTTTCTAAAGTAATCATTCAAATAATCGTTTGACGCTGTTTTAATACCGTCAATTTTAACCCCTGCAAGAGAGGCTATTTGACCACTTACAGAGTTGTCATACAAAGGAGTTCTCATTTCAGCAAAATGAACTTGCTGACGACGATAGCCTTCAGTATTTATGTTCGCAATATTGTGAGAAACCACATTCAATGCGGCTTGGTGTGCGTTAAGCCCTGTTAGGGCAATGTTCATAGCTTTGTTAATGGTCATCTTAAAACTCCTTTTTAAGCGTCTTCCACTATGGAACTTATGCTTAGTTCACTTGTGTCTACATTTTTTCCGTGCATGTCGTAATTATCCGTTTGCGGCGTTGCTGCACTTATTATGATATCTAATAATTTGTCTGACATTACTAGACCATGCTTTATTAATTCCACATTTGTCTTTTCTACTAACGCCATTTCCTCTGCAACTTCATTTATCTTAACCTTTTGTTCTGATAATTTTTTCTCAAATTGTGGACATTCCTTTTGTGCTAGCTCAATTAACGTACTTATTTTTGTTGAAGAAATTTCGTTTTCGTTACAAAATTCTTCTCGTTTTGCATTTACTTTTTTTACTGTATTAACTTGAGCCAAAATTTTTTCATCTACTATTCTTAGCAACTCATTATTTTTAGGAGTTAGCAAAACTTTTTTCTTTTCTTTATATAATTCCAACAGTTCTTCATACACAGAAATTGTATTATCTAGCATTTGAGATACTGTTTCATAAAATTGTTCATTCATTCTCTTATTTCCTCTTGTCTATTAAACTGAGAAATCTGCAATTACGCTTCTGCCATAAGTTAAACCGTATTTAATATCTTCATCTGAAAGGTTTGTTTCGCCTACGCTTTTTGCTATATCCTTGATTTCGTTAATATTTTGATGTCTTAAGATTACATCGTTATCTTTTAAGTCTACACCGCTTGGAGTGTTGTCTTGTTGTTGTTTTTGACCTTGTTCTAATGCTTGTTGAGCTACTCTGAAGGCATTTGCTGCTGTAAATGCGTGTACTTGGTTTGATGCTCCTGATGAAATTCCGTTTAACATATCTTTTTATCCCTTTTCTCTAATTAATCTTGTACGTATCTTTCCATTTGTTTGTAAATTTGGCTTGCTATGCCGATTGATGTGTGTGGACTCTTTGTTAGTTGCCTACTTACCTCTTGATAAACATGATTTTTGAAAGTATCTACGTATCTTGATTCTTCTCCTAGCAATCCGCCTTCTCTGTCGACTGTTTTGTCCATGGTTTGCATCATTTTTGTAAGAAACATTGTTTCAAATTCTTCACCAACCTTTTTTAATTGAGCCTTCTGATTGCCTGCGCCTTTGATGTTATTCAAATTGTATTGGTCATTGTTGATAAGCCCTGTATTATTTAAAACATTTGTTGAAATTGCGTTTATTGAATTATCCATTTTATTTTACCCACCCTTTTTATTTCTAAATTACCTGTAAATCAGCTTGCAAACTTCCTGCTTTCTTCAAGGCTTGAAGAATACTGATTATATCAACAGGAGTAACACCGATTGAATTTAAAGCATTTACTAAGTCGTTCAAGTTGCTGTTACCGTTCATCTTAACCACACTGCCTGCGCCCTTGTCAACACCAATTGTTGAATTTGAAAAGCCTACTGTTGAACCTTGCGCAAATGAATTTGGTTGAGATACATCGTTTGTTGTTGAAACTGTTACTGTAATATTGCCATGTGCCACCGCTGCTGGTAATAATTTTACTTGAGAGCCAATTACGACAGTTCCTGTTCTTTCGTTTACCACAACCTTAGCTCTTTCAGCTGTTGGACTTACTTGCAAGTTTTCTAATATTGACAAAAATGTAACTCTATCGTTTAAAAATCTTGATGGAATAGTTACTTGAACTGAACTTCCGTCAATGGCTTTTGCCGGTGCAACTTGTGAAATTGCTTGAGCAACTCTTGAAACCATTGTGTAATCTGAATGGTCTAGAGATAAAGTTACAGAACTTGCATCTCCGATTTCTGTATCAATATCACGTTCCATAATCGCACCACCTGGTATACGACCTGTTGAAGTGATTGCCGTTCTTGTCATGCTACCACCACTTCTTGCGTTTACACCACCTACTGAAATTGGACCTTGTGCTACTGCAACTGCTTCGCCGTTTGGTGCTTTCAAGATTGTTTGAACCAAAACACCGCCTTCTAAACTCTTAGCATCTGCTAGTGTTGATACTGTAACATCAATTTGATCGCCATTTTTTGCAAATGGTGGAACTGTTGCTGTAACAATTACCGCTGCTGAAGAACCTTTTTGAATATAGTTTTCTTGCTCAATAATTGTACCCAAGTTCATCAATAGTAATTTGTTTGTCAACTGAGTTGAACGAGAATTGTCACCTGTACCAGGTAAGCCTACAACAATACCGTAACCTACGATTTGGTTGTTTCTAACACCTTTTACATGTGTGATGTCGCCGATTTTTACTGTTGCAGCTTGCGCTTGCATTGGCGCTATCATTGTCATCATTATAAATACTATTGTTGCAATTAATTTTTTCATTTTCCCTTTGTCCCTAATATTAGAATAAGTATTTGATTACTCTATTGATTACGCCTTCGTTTTGACCTCTTGATAATGAACCTCTGCCAGAAAGTGCAAATTGTAAATTAGCTACTTTTGTTGAAGAAATTTGACCGTTTTGGTCTATCCATCTTGGGTCTACAACGCCTGTTACAATTAAATCAACTCTTTCATTATTATTTACTAAAGTCTTTTTACCTTGAACCATCATATTGCCATTTGACAACATTTGAACAACTTGAGTTGAAATTGTATCACCAAAAGCTAAGTTTCTTGTTGTTGCGGCTGAGTTTTCTACTGTATTTTGACCGCCGAAGTTATTTGCTGGGTCAATTTTGTAGAATGGAAGCCAATTTTTAATGTATGTTGTAAAGTTATCTACTGTGTTTGAAGATTTGTCTGAATTATAAGCCATTGTATCTGTTGTACGTAGACTTTCTTCAATCTTGATAGAAATTAAATCACCAATGCCCATTGCTCTTACACCTGCAAATAACGATTTTGGTGATGCGTTATAGTTTTGAGAGGTGCTTAATGCAAATAACGATTCAGCCTGTGCGTTGTTGTACAAGCTCATTGTTGCTACGATTGCGATTATTGCTATTAATAACTTTCTTACCATTTCCTTTATTTCCCCATTTTATTTTTTTATATATTAATTAAAACTTTGTTTTCGCCGATTACTCTGCCTCGATAAGTCCTTTTGTATGTTTGATTTTGGATATTTACGTAATCTCCAATCATTCCCTCGCCCATGGATTTTCCGTTTATCCTTATCAGAACTCCGTTACTATTGAAATAGGCTTGTACATCTGAATTTCTTTCTACATCGGGCTTTATCTTTACGAACCTTCTGTCTATTATTTCACCTTCTCTGAACCATTTCTTACTTACCATTTGTTTTTTGTTCAACATATCTGGAGTTAAGATATTATCTAGTTGAAGTGAAACCTCCATTCTTCTCGGTCCGACATTCGCACTTGTTAAAAGTGAATCTCTTTCGATTTGATTTCTTGCACAAAGTACATCTTTGTAAGCTAAGGTTCTAACTGATACGATGAATTCTTTTGCAAGTTTTCCGTTTGAGTAGATAAATACTTTTTTTATATCTCTCGGTGCAAATTTATCGAAATTTGAAGTTACAACAAATTTTAATTTTCCGTCAGGTACATACATTGTTGAAAATGGCATATTCGCAATTATTACTTCCAAGTCCGCATCTGTGTATCTTTTGTTTTGTTGGATAATTTGTTTTTTAATTTCTTCTCTTACATAAGAGTCGCTAAGAGTGGCAGCACACGCAAAGTTTGCTGTTGTCATTAGAGCTATTAATGTTGTTAAAAGAAGTTTTTTCAATTTAATTATCCTATGTTAAATTGTTTGTCATTTGTAAAATGTCGCTTGAAGATTTAATAATCTTTGAGTTAGATTCAAAGGCTCTTTCTGCTTTAATCAATCCGATAAGTTCGTCTACGATTTGAACATTTGAACCTTCTAAGAAGCCTTGTTCCAATAATCCCATACCATTTTGTCCTGGAGTACCTTGAACGGCGTTACCTGATGCTGAAGTTTCTTGGTATAAGTTGTGACCGATTGATAACAAACCTGCTGGGTTTTGAAATCTTACTAATTGGAATTGACCAATTTGATTTGCTGCTGTATTGTTACCTGTAAGAACAGTTACATTACCGTCTTGAGAAATTGTAATTTCTTTTGTATCAGCTGGGAATGTCATTGCAGGTTGTACCAACAAACCGTCATTTGTACAAAGCTGACCCAAAGCGTCAATTTGGAAACAACCATCTCTTGTATAAGCCAATGTACCGTCTTCCTTCATTACTTGGAAGAAACCTTCACCCTCAATCATTACATCTAGGTTTCTGTCAGTATTTACTGCAATACCTTTTGTGAAGATTCTTGTTGTTGCAGCTGTTTTTACACCTAAGCCGATTTCAATACCAACTGGTTGATATGTACCTTGATTTAACATTGCACCTGGTTGTCTTGCGGCTTGGCTTAACAAGTCTTGAAACTCTAAACGAACTTTTTTAAAGCCAGTTGTGTTTACGTTAGCTACGTTATTCGCAATTACATCTAAGTAATTTTGTTGAGCTATCATGCCTGTTGCTGCTGTTGTTAAAGATCTTAACATTTTTGTTTATTCCTTTTTCCTAATTATTTTTCTTTTTTAATTTATTTTGTTATGCTTTCAATCTGCCTACGTTGATTGCTTGTGATAACATTTGTCCGCTTGTCTTAACGTGTTTTTGAAGTGATTCATAATTTCTTGTTGTATTGATTGTGTTAATCATTTCTTTAATTACGTTTGAGTTTGACATTTCCAACATTCCTTGTTGTACGGAGAACTTTTCTGCTCTTAGCGGTGGATTGTTGTCGTTATCTCTTGATATAAACTTTGAACCACCTATGTTAAATAACCCCAATTCCTTGTCTTGAAAGTCGTATATTCCGAGAGTTTGAAGTAGAACCTTTTTGTCCTTGTCATTGATTTCAAGATTACCTCTTTCACTTACCGTAATTTTAGTTATATCATTGAAACCTAATTCTCTAAAGTTGATTTGAATTCGTCTATCTTCTTGGTCTAGAACATAATCGCCTTCTTTTGTTTTTAAGAATGATGAGTTATCAATAAAAAATTGTCCATCTCTTGTGTAACTCATATCTCCTGTTGGAGATTGGATTTTGAAGAAGCCATCGCCTTCTATCGCTAAATCCATTGGGTTGTCTGTTCTTTGCAAAGCACCTTGTGAAAAATCATAATGCACTCTGTTTGTTTCTGAACCCATACTCAAGGTTCCTATATTTCTTGTGTTTCCACAAAGTAAAGTTCCTGAGTTTTCTACAACTTTTGCGTCATATATATTTTTAAATGTTAATTCTGTTTTCTTATAACCAGCAGTATTAACATTTGAAAGGTTCATTGCTGTATTATCTAACTGTTCGGTTAAAGCAATCATACCTTTTGAAGCTGATTCAAAACTTCTAACTAACATTAATTGCTTCCTCCCTTATAGTTATCGTAAGTTTTCATTATGTTTTTTACATAATTTTGAGTTTCTTTGTAAGGAGGAACTCCGCCATATTTCTTTACAGCGTTAGGACCTGCGTTGTATGCTGCAAGTGCTAGCTCCTTGTTGTTATCAAATCTGTCCATCAAACCTTTTAAGTATTTTGTACCACCTGCAATGTTTTGTTCTGCATCGTAAGCGTTTGTAACACCCAAGCCTTGTGCTGTTGCTGGCATTAATTGCATTAAGCCCATTGCACCGCATTTTGAAGTAGCGTTTACATTAAAGCCAGATTCGTGTCTAACAACTGATTTTACGAAATCCTTGTCCAAACCGTTTTTTGCTGAATATTGTTCAATCAAGTTGTCAATTTCAGAGTTTGGAACTCTTTCGCCTTTAGTGTGTCCAGATTTAACATCTTCAACTTTTTTGTCTAAAATCTTTTGAAAATCTGCATCAGTCTTTGGCGCATCAACAGTAAGCATTGTTTGTTGCGAAAGTGATGCGAATTGTCTTTCAATCGCATTTATACGTTGTAATGTCATTTGTAGACTTGCTACCACTTACCTATTTCTCCACCACAAAAAGTGCACACTACACTTTTTTCTTTTATTTCACACATCTAATTTACACTATATATATTAGAGTTGACATCAACCCTTTGATTGATTTTCGTATTTTCATATAGACCATTGGATCAATATTTGAAAAATAGGTATAATTTAACAAATTTTAAAGGGTTGAAATATTTGAAAAATAAGTTATAATGAAAATATAGCAAGTGGCAATTAGTTATTAGCTAACTTTTTTCACCACGTTGTTAGTTTTAAGTAAATAAAACTAGCGTTATGACGGCAATCGACAACGCTAGATTTTGTTTATTTAACAAAATCGCTATTATATAATATATAACGGCTAGCGTTTTAATTGTTGTCATAGACATCACCCCTTTCTTGACGTAAGAACCGTCAATTAAGATTATTAAGGTAACGTGGCGACCACTTGCTATATTCTACTTTTAAAGTTCAATTTTAATTATTATATATATTTCAGTTTTTATTTTCTATACAGTAGGTGTATAAGATGTTTTCAAATAATATTTTTAAACCTTCCTATCGACCATTATAATTGGCAATATTCAGAAATAAAGAGTTCATACGACTTCTATGCATCTTTTCGTCGTGCCTCTATTCCGTTTTTGTGCTAAAATTTTTTCTAAAAGAGGTTAATGATGTCAGATTTAGAAAACAGACTAAAATATTTGAGAGATACTATAAACAGGGCTAATTATCTTTATTACGTTGAAGACAACCCAACTTTATCTGACTTTGAATATGATGAACTTTTTAGAGAATTGAAAAAGTTAGAAGCTGAACACCCTCTTTTCATAACTCCAGACAGCCCTACTCAACGTGTCGGCAACAAAATTCAATCTACTTTTGAAGAAGTTAAGCACAAATACAGACTTTACAGTCTTGATAATACAAACAATTACGAAGAACTTCGCCAATGGTACGAAAGAGTAAAAAAAGAATGTGGGCAAGTGGATTTGGTTTGCGAACTTAAAATCGACGGACTTGCTATTGCTTTAACTTACAAAAAGGGGTTATTCGTTCAAGGTGTAACTCGTGGAAATGGTATTTACGGCGAAAATATTACTGAAAATTTAAAAACAGTAAAAGCCATTCCACTAAAGATTTTTAAAGATTATGATTTAGAGGTTCGTGGCGAAATATATATGCCAAAAACTTCTTTTGAAAAACTAAACGAAGAAAATTTAATGAAAGGAGAAAAGATTTTTGCAAACCCTCGTAATGCTGCAAGTGGCTCGATAAGACAACTTGACCCAGAAATTACTGCAAAACGTGACCTTTCAATTTTTGTTTACACACCAATTTTAGACGGCGTTGAAAACGCACCAAAAACACATTATGAAAGTCTTATGATGTTAAAAGATTTAGGGTTTAAGGTTAATCCAAACATCAGAAAGGTTTCTGACATTGAAGGTGCAATTGACTTCATCAAGGAATGGGAGCAAAAACGGTTTGACTTAGATTACGCAACAGACGGTATTGTAATCAAAGTGGATAGTTTCGCTTGCCAAAACGAACTAGGTTTTACCGCTCGTGCGCCAAAATGGGCAACAGCGTTTAAATTTCCACCAGAAGAAGTTAATACCAAACTTCTTGCAATAGAAACTTCTAATGTTGGTAAAACTGGCGCTATAACTCCAGTTGCAATTCTAGAGCCTGTTTTATTAGCTGGTTCTACGGTTTCAAGAGCTAGTTTGCATAACTTTGACGAAATTAAAAGATTAGATGTTAGAGTAGGTGACACTGTTTTAATCAAAAAAGCGGCAGAAATTATTCCAAAAGTAATCAAACATGTTGACACATCTGAACACGATAGTTTACCAATTTACGAAGCCCCTAAAGTTTGCCCTTCTTGCGGTACACCACTTGTAGTTCCTGAAGGTGAAGTAAATTTATACTGTCCAAATACTTTTGGCTGTCCTGCTCAAGCAAAATCTAGAATTGAATACTGGGTTTCAAAAGAAGCTATGGACATTGATTTTATTGGTCCTAACGTCATTGACCAATTATATTCAAAAAATATGGTTAAAAATCCAGCAGATTTATACAAACTATCTCAACAAGATTTTATGTTATTAGATTTAGTTAAAGAAAAATCTGCATACAATATGTATACATCAATTCAAAACAGCAAAGAAAGACCTTTAGCAAAATTTATTACAGCACTTTCAATCAGACACGTTGGAAAAGAAACCGCAGACCTTTTAGCTAATCATTTTCAATCATTAGAGGCTTTAAGAAGTGCAAACGTGGAAGAAATTGCGCAAATTGACGGTATTGGTGACAAAATTGCCAACAGTATCAAAGATTTCTTTAGCCAACAGTATAATATCGACATGTTAGAAAATCTCAACCATTTGGGGGTATTACCAACCCATAAAGTGGTAGTACAATCAACTGTGTTGAATTCAAAAACATTTGTTTTGACAGGCACACTTTCAACAATGGGAAGAACTGAGGCAAGTGATAAAATTAAACAACTTGGTGGGAAAACCTCGTCTTCAGTAACTAAAAAAACAGATTACGTTGTTGTAGGTGAAAATGCAGGTTCAAAACTAACAAAAGCTCAAGAGTTAGGAATTACAATTTTGAGCGAAGAAGAATTCCTCGAAATGTTAAATACAGGTGAATAGATACTACCTTCGCAGTTGTCGAGGGTGGCAACAAAAGAAGGATTAGAGATGAACAAGCACTTTAGAATAATTGACGTGAACGGATTTCGCGGATTATTATTATTCTTATTTATTTTGGTATGCTTAGCAACAGGTTTTATTGCATTCCCAGCTTATTTAGCTATGAACTTATGGAATGTTTTAGCACCAATGATTGCATTACCAACAATTAACTTCTTACAAGGTTTATTGTTATGGGGCATTATCGCATTCGCAATTTATATGTTCAGCAACCAAAAAGTTGTGATTGTTATGCAATCTCGCCATAAATTGACTAAAGATTAGTCCGAGCAGAGGCACGAACAAAAAACTTAAAACCCTGAAACAAGTTTAGCGTGATGTAGTATTATGTATATTGTAAAACATCTTTCTTTCTGGTATAATACACAGAAAAGAAAGGAAATTACAATGAAAAAATTAATTATCACAACATTATCAATTTGCGTTATAATTTTTGGCGCAGCGTTTGCTGGTGCTGTTAGTGATGGCACTATTGATATCAATTTATCAGGAACAAAAGAAATTTCGCCAAACGCTTTTCAAATGAGTTTTACAGTTGAAACAACAAACCAAGATTCACAAGTTGCTGTAAAAGAAAACAAAGAAAACTCTGAAAATCTATACAATGCTTTAAAATCAGCTATTAATACAGGTCGTGGAGATTATATCAAAACCTCTAATTACAGCGTAAGACCAAATTACGAATATAGCTCAAAAGGCAAAAGAACTCTAAAAGGTTACACCGTAACAAATTCAGTTATTGTGTTTGTAAAAGATACAGCATCAGTTGCTAAATTTATCAACATTGCTTCAACAAAAGGTATTACAGAAGTTGCAAATTTAACATTCAAAGCTACTGAATACGAAAATGAATGTAATGCTCTTTTAGCAGAATTAGCAAAGAAAGCTAACAAACGTGCAAATTCTGCATTAAAACCACTAGGTATGCAAACAATCGCATTAAAAATGATGTCTACAAATTGTTCAGACTCAACTGTTAGACCTTATGTAAACTATGCGATGAAATCTAACTCTAGATTGATGACCGCAGGTACTGATGCTTCTGCCGATGAATCAGTACCAATTGAAGTTGGTAAAACAGTTTTGAACGCTAACATTAACGCTTCATTCTATGTTGGAAAGACAAAGTAATAATTGTGACAATTGTCAATAAAAAAGAAGCGGTGGCTAAAAGCCACCGCTTCTTTTTTATTAAATTAAATTATAAATGTTTTTCAATATTACCAATAATTGTTGATTTTGGCATTAAACCAACCATTCTTTCAACAGGTTCACCGTCTTTAAAAACTAAAATACTTGGTAAACCGCTAATTTGATATTGTTTTGCAACTTCTGCGTTATCGTCTGTGTTAACTTTTACGACTTTAACTTTGTCGATATATTCACCTGCAATTTCATCTAAAACAGGACCTAATTTTCTGCAAGGTCCGCACCAAGTTGCCCAAAAATCAACTAAAACAGGTGTTGAAGCCTTTAAAACTTCTTGTTCAAAATTTGATTCGTTTACTTCTATAGCGTTTGACATGACTTATCTCCTAATCAATAATACTAATTTTTCTATTATTTTAGCATACAAATTTTTTTTGTGCTATTATCTATATAAATAGGTAGGAAAAAGGTTTAAAAAATTAGGAATATAAATGGCTAGAAAAAAAGTAATTGAGATTGTTTTAGACACAGAAACAACAGGTTTAGATTATACAAAAGAAAGAATGGTTGAATTTGCAGGCGTAAGACTTGAAAACGGCAAGGTTAAAGACGAATTTCAAACACTTATAAACCCTCAACAACACATTAGAAAATCTTCAATCGCAATTCACGGAATTACGCAAGAAATGGTTCAAGATGCACCTACTGAGGCTGAAATTATGCCAAAAATCTTGGAATTTATTGGCGATTACCCGATTGTTGCGCACAACTGTATTTTTGACTACTCTTACTTAAACGAAGCTAGTCTAAGAACAACTGGTAAAAAGTTAGAAAACGAACGTATTGATACTCAATATATGTTCAAAGAAGTTTATCCAGAAATGGAATCTCACGGACTTGATGCGTTGACTAAAAAATTTAAGGTAGAACTTGTAAACCACCACCGTGCAATGGCTGATGCAATGAGTTTAGCTCTTGCTTATCCAAAACTTAAAAAATTGTATTTGCAAAAATACGACTGGGAAAACAAACAATTAGAAAATATTGAATATTTATTTGAAAGATTTTTAAGAATACAGCAAAGTGTTTCTGTTATGCAATCTGAATTGCAAGATTTGAAATCTGTATTCAAGTTATACTTTGAACTTGGAGGAAAACCGATTGAATCACAACATGGTGATATGCTTGTATATCAATCAAAACAATCCTTCCACTATGATTTTGAAGATATAAAAGATATTTTAGAAGAAGTCGGAGCTTTAAACAAAGCCGTAAAACTTAATTTTGGCTTTGTCGACAGACTTTGCAACGGTCAAAGTTTAGAAGAATGCAAGCGTGAAGCAATTAAAGCTGCACGTAAGGAAATCTCTGAAAATAGAAACGTACAAATTATTAAGGCAGGAAAATAAAAATGACAAATATTTTAGCAAGATTTTTTAAAGAACCACCTATCAAGCCTGAAATTCAAGATAAGGCAACAGTAGACAAAATGTATAAACATTGGAGTATTAGAATATTCCTTTCTTGCTATGTTGCATATATCGTAGCGCATTTTTGCCGTAAAAATATTGCAGTAGCTTTACCATTTATTGGGCAAGATTTGGGCTACACTAACACTCAATTAGGTATTTTAGGTTCTTCTTTATATATGACTTACGGTATTGGTAAGTTTATTAACGGTATTATTGCAGACAGAAGTAATGTTAGAACCTTCTTGCCAACAGCTATGATTATTTCTGCTATCGCAAACTTATGTTTTGCTTATAGTGCGGTATTCATTACTCCAGGACACGTTTCATTCTTTGGATTGCCTTCTGCTACAATCCTTCTATGGGTATTAACTTTCTTCTGGGGCGCAAATGGTTGGTTTCAATCAATGATTTTTCCACCAATCGCAAAAGCACTTTCTTATTGGCTTTCAAAATCTGAACGTGCTACAAAATGGTCTATTTGGTCAACTTCTCACCAATTAGGCGTATTCACAACTGTAATGATTTCGGGAATTTTAATTGGTCATTTTGGTTGGAAAACTGCGTTTGGTATTGAAGCTGTATTAGTAACTATTACAGGCTTATTCTTATATTGGTCATTAAGAGACAGACCTCAATCATTAGGTCTGCCTGATGTTGATATTTACAAAAATGAACCAATCGAAAAAGAAGAAGAAAACAAAAAAGCTAAAATGTCTTATTTTGAGATGTTTAGAAAATATATCGTTTGCAACAAAATTCTTTGGTTATTATCAATTGCATACGCTTTCGTTTATGTAATTCGTTTCGGTACTGAAGATTGGTTCGTAAAATATTTAATGGAATACAAAGGCGACTCACTTGCAATTGCAACTGCAAAATTAAGTTCACTTGCGGTTGTTGGTTCAATCGGTGCTATTGTCGCAGGTTGGTTCTCTGACCGCTCAAAATCTGGTAGCAGAATTCCTATTAACATTGCATTCTTCATAGGTTTGGGAGTTTGCTTGTTCTTATTCCATATCAATACAATCGACGTTTTTGATTATGTATTAGCTGCATTAATCGGTGCATTTACAGCTGGCCCTCAATTATTGCTTGGTGGGGTTTGTGCTCTTGAAGCAACATCAAAAGAGGTTGCATCAGCAGCTTTAGGATTTGCAGGTATGTTTGGCTATGTTGGGGCTGTACTTTCAGCATCTGGCACAGGCTTTATGATTGATACATTCCAAAAACACTTTAACAATGGTTGGTTAGGTGCTGTAATCTTCTGGATTTCATCGGCTATCGTCGGTATTATGATGTGTTTAGTAATCATGGCATATTCAGCATCTCAAAAGAAAAAATTACAAGCTCAAACAGTTGAAGCTAGTGACGAAAAAGAGACTGTTAAACAATAAAACGAGGTAATAAATGAAAAAACTTTTTGTAATATCAGGCTCATCAGGTGTTGGTAAGGGTACTGTAATTAAAAAGTTTTTACAACGCAATAAAGACTTCAAATTATCCGTTTCTTGCACTACACGCAAGAAAAGAGAAGGCGAAGAACATGGCAAAAATTATTATTTTTTATCTCGTGATGAATTTAAAAAAGCGATTAACAATGGTGATTTTCTAGAATGGGCTGAATTTTCAGGCAACTTATACGGAACTAACAAAAAATTTGTACAAGAATGTCTAGATAAAGATGAAAACTTACTTCTTGAAATTGATACACAAGGCGCATTACAAGTTAAAAACAAAATGGACAATGCTGTTTTAATTTTTATATTACCGCCATCAATGGAAGAACTTGAGCGTCGTTTAAGAGGCAGAGGTACTGAAACAGAAGAAGCTATCCAAAAACGCCTAAAGACCGTTGAATCAGAAATGGAAAATGCAAAGGCTTTTCATTATAATGTAGTAAACGACGATGTTGAAAGAGCGGTCGAAGAAATCGAAGGCATTATAAAAAATGAACAAGTATGATTTAGTAAAAATTATTGAAAATTTTGCACCACTTGAATTACAAGAAAAGTGGGATTGCTCTGGTTGGATTGTTGAAACTTCTCAAATAGACGTAAATCGTGTAATGATAGCTCTAACAGTTGATGAAAAAATATTTAAGCAAGCGTTGAACAAAAATTGCGATATGATAATTTCTCATCACCCCTTGTTTAGCATACCTTTAGCGTTTAGAGGAATTGATATTTATTGCGCACATACCAATATGGACAAGGTCTTAGGAGGAACAACCGACACATTTGTAGAGGCTTTAGGACTAAATGGAAATCCTGAGGGTGAATTTTTACGAATTGTAGAAAAAAATATTTCTGTAAAAGAATTATCACAAAAAATTAAAAAAGTTTCGCCTAATGCAAGACTAATCAACAACAACGGTATTCAGAATGTTTCAAAAATAGCGTTTTGCGCTGGTTCGGGAATGGATTTGTACAACGAAGCTATTGAAAACAATTGTGATTGCTTTGTAACTGGCGATATAAAATACCACAACGCAGTTGACGCACAGATTGTAATGTTTGACGTTGGTCATTTTGAAAGTGAAATATTGATTAAAAAAGTTTTTTATGGCTTAATTAAAGATAAAATTGAGGTGGTAATAGCTGATGAAAACTCTCCATTTAAAACTATATAGCTTAATTGCAGTTGTTTTATTATCTGTAAGCGCCGTATTTGCATATCAAACATTAGCATTTGATTTTCCAATTGGCGCTGGTAATTGGCATGTAGCATATCACCAAACAATCGGAAACGAAACAATTGTTCAATACGTTCCATCTGGTGAAAGTTATGAACATTGGTCAAAAACTTTAATTATTCACTCTTACAGATATCCTCGCCAAAATAGCGCTGCTGGGCTTTTGAGAACAGTTACAGGGCAATTAGAAACTTTAAATTCTTATTCAAAATATGTTTATTTAAGAGCAACTGTTGACGATGCTATCGCAACAAGATGTGTTGTTTCAAACGCTAAAATGAAGGCACAATGTGACATTTACCGTGCAATGACTTCATTTAACGGATTTATCACAATGCAATACATCAACAGAAGTCAAGAGAACTTCAAAAGCAATTATATGAATTGGTTAGAAGCTATCAGAAACGCAAAACCTTATCAAGCAGCATTCAGAAACGACCGCTACATGAGCAAAGATAATTTCGAATTGTAGGAGTTATGAAAAGTTACAAGGAATACGCATACGAGTTAATACGTTTAGCTTGGCCAATTATAATGGGTCAAATCGGATTTACCTTCATTTTGGCTGGTGATGTTTTTGTTGCCGGTAAATATTCGACTGACGTATTATCTGCCGTAAGTATTTCTGGTGCAATTACAAGTATCATTTTTATGTTCGGAGTAGGTTTAATTATCAGCGTTTCACCCGTTTTATCAAATAGGTTAGGCGCTAAAAAATCAGCTAAAAAATTTTTCTATCCGACAATATTATTTTCTCAAATTGTGGCATTTTTCTCAATGTTATTAATCTTTGCAACCATTCCTTTAATGGAGCACATGGGATTTAACCCAAAATTAATGCCTGATATTAAAATTTATACATTTGTATTCGCATTTTCAGCCTTTGGTGGATATTTACACGTAGGTTTAAAAGAATTTTTGCAGGCTTATGAAATAGTATTTTTTCCTAATTTTATATCTATAATTGGTATATTTTTTAATTTAGTTTTCAATTGGGTATTTGCCTTTGGTTGGGGTATAATTCCAGCTATGGGCGCAATGGGTTTAGGAATTGCAAGCACATTAATCAGAACTCTTATGGGACTTGCATTACTTATGTATTGCTTGTATTACTTCCATTTTAAATTTGAAAAAATCAGCTCAAAATATTACTCATCATTAGTAAAAGTCGGCTTGCCAATTTCAGTTGCTGTAAGTTTAGAATTTATAACCTTCAACTCTATGGCAATACTTATGGGACGTGTTGATAGCGTATACGCAGCGGCTCAAAATGTTTTGAATGTAATTAGTACGGCATCTTTTGTAATTCCACTTTCAATATCAAACGCAATTGCTGTTAAAGTTGGATTTGCAAACGGAGCTAAAAACTTAACCGATGTAAAAAAATATTCAATTACAGGGGTTGCATTATCCGTTGGCTTTATGGTTTTTTGCGGTATATTTTTTGCTTCATTCCCATCGTTTTTTGCTCAAATTTTCACAAACGATGCAACTTTAATTGCAATTGTAACTCCAATTATGTACGCTGTTGCTGGTTTTCAATGTTTTGACGGGTTACAAGTTTCTTGTGGCGGTATTTTAAAAGGGTTAAAAAAGACTTTTATGGTATCTTTAGCAAACTTCTTTGGTTACATCTTAGTTGGAATCTCTTTAGGTGCGTTCTTAGCCTTTAAAATGCATTTGAACTTATTAGGTTTCTGGATTGGCATAGGAATTTCATCAGCTTGTGTTGGCTCTATCTTAGTCTTTGAAATCATAAAGACTTATCAAAAAATGTTAAACACACAAGAAGGTCGAATTTAGCTTTCACTAAATTCGACCTTACCTGCGTAAAGTTTAGACTTTACTATTTTGTACAACCGAATGCGATTGTAATATGTTCTTTAGGGTTAACTGCTGAGATTTTAGAGCCTTTTGGATCTACTACATAAGCAATTTCATCACCTGAAGTTTGGAACAAGCCCATAGTACCTGAGATTGCAGTTCTTGTAATATCAACAGGAGCTTTAAGTGATTCCTTCATAAAGTCTTGTGTACTTCTGCCTGCAGCTCTAAATTGACCTTGAGCTGTTTCACCAATTGCAGTACCAACACCACCAGAAACACTTTCTACTGCGTTACCTAAGTTTGTAACTAAGCCACCTGCTGTTCTTGCAGCTGTACCTACCAACGAACCAGCCCAAGTGAACGGTAATGTTAATGTTCTTGCAATAGGGTTTGGAGTGTGTGTTTTATTAATTTGCGCTGTTAGAATTTGTTTTGGTAATTCTGCTGTACAATCACCGTTTTGAATATTTGTAAACGCTAATTTTAACGCACCTTTCGCCTTACCGTTTGGACGAATTACTTCGATTACTTTACCGTTTACACGTGAACCACATGGATAAACTTGACCGTTGATTGTAACTTCTTCCAAAGTCGTTGCTGCAAATTGTTGACCTACATAAGCACTCTTTGCGTTTACTTGGTCTAAAAATTCAAGTTTTAATGTCGGAATTTTAACAACATTTTCATGTTCTAAGTATGCTTGTTTTGAGTTATCAAGAGGGCAAGCGCTATTTGCAGTTTTAGGGTTATTATCGTAACCGCCTGCTACACGTACATTTTGAAGCATTGATGCAATATCCGCACGAGTTGCAGTTTTGTTAGGCATAATCATCTCTGAGTTTGGCATGTCTGCTAACGCACCATTTTCTAAAGCTGTTGCAATTGGAATTTGCGACCAACTTGGTAAACGTGAACCGTCTTTATATTTTGACAAAATTTCCTTTGCCTTACAATCGTCAATGTTACAATTATTTAAACCTTTTGCCATTGCAGTTAAGGCTTCTGCCCTTGTTACATTATTATTTGGCATAAATCTACCGTTTGGATAGCCCTTCATTAATTTTTCGTCTACGGCTTTTGCAATTAACGGATTAGCCCAATTACTTGCAGGTACATCAGAGAAGATACATTTTGGTTCTAAGCCACAAGTATCCATATTGAAGCCCTTAACTAACATAGTTGCAAACTCTGCACGTGATACATTTCTGTTTGGTTTAAACAAATTGTCAGGATAGCCGACTACAACGTCATTCATAGCTAATTTGTCGATATCACAAGATGCCCAATAGTTTTCTGGAACATCAGGGAAGTAGTTTTGTAAATTAGCAGCTGCTCCCGTCATACCTTTTAAGTTAGATTTTAAGTCAAAAGGTTCGTACGTACGTTTTAATGCATCAATTGAGTTTTCTGTATGAATATCAATTGGGCAACCTGCACCGTCAAGATTCATTTCATTGTTATCAACAGGGACACCATTAATCGTATCCATATTGTTATTTAAATATGGTAATTGGCTTGCTGCACCTGTCATTGAACCGTCTGATGTAATTGTTGCACCTGCAATGTTTGGGTTTAGTTCATTTTGTGATGAGCTAACTGAACTTGCACTTTTTCCTACGTAATTATTCGTACCATAAATTGCGTTCGGATAACCGTAAATTTGTTTCATATCTTCTGAATTTACAGTTTGTGCGCTTGCACAAGAAGCACAAGTTGGTTGTGCTTTTTTAGCACATTTTTCTTCTGCCAAGTTTTGACATTTACATTTTGTTTTTACCTTATGACATTTATCACATTTTTGTGTAACTTTTTCACAAGGTGCTTTTTCTTTTACCTTGTTACAAGGACAAGCTGCCATTGCACTGGCAAAAGACATTGTACTTATACCCACAGCCAACATAGCTGCTACTGTAAGTTTTTTTAATTTCATTTTTTAAAACCTCCTTATCTGGTTTGTTTATTTGTTTCCCTTTAGCTATTTGCTTTTCTTTTTTATGATTATGTATTTTAAATCGTTTTATAACATTGTCGAAATTGGTTATATGGGTGGGTAATTTGAAAATAACTTTTTGGCTAATGTTGGAAAATTTTTCATGTTTGCGGTATTATCAAAATATAATCAAGTAAATTAATAGAAGGTTGTTATGAAGTTAGGAATTCCTAGAGGTTTATCATTTTACAGTATGTATCCATTTTTGTATGGATTCTTTAGTGCTATTGGCATTGAAATCGTTTTATCTGACAAAACTACAAAAAAGACTCTTTCAAAAGGTTCTTCTTTGGTAGTTACTGAAACATGCTTACCTGTAAAAATCTTTGTAGGACAAGTTCTTAACTTAATTGAAAAAGGCGTTGAAAATATCTTCGTTCCTTCAATTCAATCTATAGCACCTAAAATTTATAACTGCTCTAAAATCAGAGGACTTCCAGATTTAATCAGAAATGTTGTTAAAAAACCTTTTAACATGATTGAACCAACTCTTGATAAATCTCAAAAAGGACAAGGGTTATATCAATTCTTACTTGAATGTGTTAAACCGTTTGGCATCGTTGATATGGAAAAAATTAAAAAAGCCTCAAAAACAGGCTGGAGAGTTTATAACAACTTCCAAGTTATGTTAAAATCTGGCATGCCTTACGAAAAAGCACTTAAAAACGCTATTGCTGGCAAACTTTTAATTGAAAAAGATGAAACTGAATATCCTGTATCAATTGCGCTAGTTTCACATGCTTACAATATTTATGATGAACGTGCCTCTATGAAGGTTATCGACAAACTTAACAAAATGGGGGTTAAAGTTTATACTGCATATCAATTAACAGAAGAACAACTTGAAGAAGGTGTTGTTTCTCTTGGTCAAGAAATTTATTGGGCAAATGAAGCTGAAATGACAGGTTGTGCTGGATATTATCTAAAAGATAACAAAATCGACGGCTTAATCACTATTACAGCATTTGGCTGTGGTCCTGATTCGTTAATGCTTGAACGTGTCACTAGAAAATCTAAACAGTTTAACAAACCATTATTGAACCTTACAATTGATGAACACACTGGTGAAGCTGGTTTTATTACACGTCTTGAAGCGTTTGTTGACATGCTTTATCGTAAAAAACGTATGCAAGGTATCGTTGAAGAAGGTTTCGCACCTACTTCAAATGTTATGGAATTTATTTAATTAAAAGAAGATTAAAAGATTTAAGGATTAGCATAGATTTATGCTAATCCTTTTTAATTCTCGTAAAAAAGAGGTTTGGTCAAACCAAACCTCTAATCATTAAAACCTCTATTGTTCTTCGTTTTTGTGTTGTTCTTCTTCCAAAATTTGTTCAGGATTAATGTTCTTCTTTCTTGTGATTGCAATTAAACTTAAACCAAACATAATTAACAACAACACCAACATATAAATTAAGTAATGCCCAATTGAACCCACCAAAGAAGTTGCGATTGCACCACCTACAATTGCAACAAAAGTAATTGTTACAACAGTTTTATTTTGAGACAAACCAGCCTTTAACAATTTGTGGTGAATATGTTCTGCATCTGCAACAAATGGAGAATGACCCTTCAGAATTCTACGCAAAGTAGAGAAGGTAATATCAATAATAGGAACTGCCAAAACTACGAATGGTAACAAAATTGCCAAAGTTGCTGTTTTCATAACCCCTGTAATTGACAAACTTGCTAACAAAAAGCCAGAAAACAATGAGCCTGAATCTCCCATAAAGATTTTAGCAGGATTAAAGTTATAAGCTAAAAACGCCAACATTGAACCTGACAAAATAAACGCAATCAAGGCACTAATTGAATTTGAAGGTGTCATTGAAACAGCTACAATAGCTAAAGTAATTGAGTTTACTGTAATTACAGAACCTGCCAAGCCGTCAACACCGTCGATAAAGTTTACTGCGTTACAAATACCTACAATCCATAATAACGTAATTGGATAAGATAGCCACCAAGCAAGGTGAACAACTTCACCCATTTGAAACGGATTAAAAATTGTATCTATTTTTACGCCTAACAAATAAACTACTGTTACGATTGCAACTTGTAAAAATAGTTTAAATTTTGCGTTCAAATTATAAACATCATCAACCAAACCCAACAAAAACATTAAAGAACCACCTAACAGAATACCCGAAAGTAAACTTCCATAAGGATAGTAGCTTAAAAATACCAACAACAAAAAGGTCAACATTGTGCTTGTAAAAATAGCAACTCCACCTAGTCTTGATACGGGTATTTTATGAATTTTACGCTCGTTTGGAAGGTCAACTAAGCCTTCTTTTTTTGAATATGCAATTACAATTGGAACAATGAATATACCTAAAATTAAAGATATAAGCGCTCCTATAATATGTACTTGTGCTTGTCCTAATGTATTTAAAATTGTCCTATCTCCTATTTATTATTTGTACAATGGGTGCTTTTGACAAAGTTTTAAAGAACGCTCTTTTAAATTCTTCAATATGCTTTCATCGTCAGAATGTTTAATTGCTTCTGCAATGATTTTTGCAACTTCTGTCATATCGTCTTCTTTAAAACCTCTTGTTGTAACAGCAGCAGAGCCAAGTCTGATACCGCTTGTAACAAATGGACTTTGAGGGTCATTTGGAACTGTATTTTTATTGGCAGTAATTCCAACAAGTTCCAAAACATTTGCCATATCTTTACCTGTTTTACCTTGACGTCTTAAATCCAAAGTCATCAAGTGATTTTCTGTCATGCCACCCACAATATCCATATTTTCATCAAGTAAGCCTTGAGCCAAAGCCTTTGCATTTTTAACAATTTGTTCTGCATAAGCCTTAAATTCAGGTTTTGAGGCTTCCAACAAAGCAACGGCTTTACCTGCAATAATATGTTCCAAAGGCCCACCTTGAGTTCCTGGAAATACAGCTTTATCAATACCTAAAGCATGCTCTTGTTTACACATGATAATTCCACCTCTTGGACCTCTTAATGTTTTGTGAGTTGTTGTTGTAACAAAATCTGCATAAGGAACAGGAGATGGGTGAACTCCGCCTGCAACAAGCCCAGCAATATGTGCAATATCTACCATCAAATATGCACCAACCTCATCTGCGATTTCTCTAAATCGTTTGAAATCAATAACTTTTGAGTAGTTGCTTGCACCTGCAATAATCATTTTTGGCTTATGTTCTTTTGCTAATTTTTCAACATTGTCATAATCAATAACACCTTCGTCATTAACACCATAACTTACGATATTAAAGTACATACCAGAAAAGTTTACAGGTGAACCGTGAGAAAGATGTCCACCGTTCGACAAATCCATACCCATTACAGTATCGCCAACTTTTAGGGCATATAAAAATACCGCCATATTAGCTTGTGCGCCACTATGTGGTTGAACATTTGCATGGTCTGCACCAAATAATTCACACGCTCTTTTTTGAGCTAATTCTTCAATAACGTCGATATTATCGCAACCGTTATAAAATCTTTTATGAGGTTTACCTTCGGCATATTTATTTGTTAAAACAGTTCCACATGCAGCCATTACCGCTTTTGAAGTAAAGTTTTCACTTGCAATAAGTTCAATTGTATTTTGTTGTCTTGAAAGCTCTTTTTCAACTAACTCAGCTACTTGAGGGTCTGTTTCTCTTATAATATCCAATTCCATTTATACATATCTCCTTAATCTTGTTTAATTATACGGGAAAAATATGTAGCAAGCAAGTAATTTACAAATGAAGGCGATGCTTAAATATAAGCATCGCCTTTCTGTTTTTATAATTCTTGTGCATTTTAATTAAGTGGAATTCTTAATTTTTGACCAATTGAAAGAGCATTAGGGTTTTTCATACCATTTGCTGCTTTAATTGCCTGTTCTCGCTCCATAGAATATGAACCATAGAATCTAATAATAATACTTTCTAAAGTATCACCACTTTGAACAGTATAAATTTCATCTTGTCTTGGTGCTGTTGTTGTAGCGGCAGCCTTTGTAGAAGTTGCTGAAACCTCTTTGTCAGCAGGAATGAAAGTTATAGCAGTATCTTCAATTTTTGTATCCGGAACTTTTGTTGAAATATCTTCAGCAGATTCGTTCATACTTTTCATCGAAAAACCAATTAAAGATGTGATGATTAACATTACAATAGCACCAGCGATAAAACCTGTAATAAGGTAAACTGTTGGTGATTTATCTTGCTTGCTGTGTTGTTTGAAGTTTGTCCAAAGCATATCTAGTTCACGTTCTTTAATTTGAGGTGCAACTGATTTTACAGCTTGCTTTTGTTGAGCATTTGCTATTTGTGTTTGACGTCTGTATTTTGCAATATTTTCTAAAGCCTGAATCTTTTCTTTAGACAAATTTGCTCGCCTTAGGGTTGTACTTTTCATGATTTCCTCATCTCATATATAGTCTAGTTTAAAAATCTTTATAGTAATATTACCATAATTAATGATTATATACAAGATTTGAACATAAATTTAGTATGTTCGTATGAGTTTTTAAACTTTTGCTCAAGTTTTGATTTTTTACAGTCGAAACCTTTTGTACAAACACAAGGAGAAAACGACTAAAAATGTCAGAACAAATTTTTGCATCCGAAGAAATAGCACTATCTCAAGAAGAAAAAGATTTAGCACTAAAAGAATTAGAAAACGCAAGATTAGCACACCAAAGATATTTAATTAAACAACAAGATGAAGATTGGTCACAAGCAATTGAAGGCTACATCAATGCTGCAAAACACAATCCAGAAATTCCAGAAGTTTACTATCGTCTTGCTTTTTTGATGTGGGAAAAAGGCGAAATTAATATTGATGCTGCTATTGAACAATGTAAAATGGCATTGGAATGTTCTCCTCTAAGCGCTAACGCTTACATCTACAAAGGTTATTTTGATAAATTAGCAGATAATTATTTAGATGCAGAAACAGAATTCAAAAAAGCAATTCAATTAACAGGCTTAAAATCTGCTAGACCTAGAATTTTATTATCGTTAGCTATTTTGAGAAAAATGGGTCAAGAAAGAACAACCTTCAAAGATTTATTGAACTTTGTTTACTACTTCATTTCAGGCTCAATCATGCTATCTTATGACATTCCGTCATTAAAGATTTTAACACGTTCATTTAAAGATGATTTTGCCGTTTTGGCTTACCAAAAAACAGGCGCATTATTGGAAAAAATGAACATGTCTAAAGTTGCTTACGGCTTGTACGAAAAAGCAGCAAAAACAACAGGACACAAGGAAGTGTTCTTATCAAAAATGGGTGACATTTCTGTACGAAACAAAAATCCAGAAAGCGCATTTGAAGCATATAGAGAAGCCTATGCCTCAAACCCTCAAGATAAAGTTGTATTGATGAAACTTGCGACTTTAACTCAAACATACTTCCCTGAAATGGTTGACGATTCAATTGATTACTACACACAACTTTTAGAGCTTCAACCAGAGGACAGCGCATTTATTTACTATGAATTAGGTCACTTGTACCTTAAAAAAGAGGACAAAATCAATTCAGTAAGCGCCTTCAGATTGGCTTTAGAGCAAGACAAAACAAATCCGTTCTACCATAATTCATTAGCTTATGCTTACCTTAAAGCTGAATTGTTTGAAGATGCAATTTCTCATTATAATACAGCAATCAGCATAAACCCTGACAATGAATGGACTGCAATGGTTTGCCACGCTTTAGGTTCAACTTATGCGGAAGTTTATGGAAACTTAGATTTAGCAATTGACAAATTTAAAGAAGGTATTGAGCTTGATGATAAAAATTACGACTTAAAATTATCATTGGGTGACGCATTAATGGCATCAGGCGACATTGAAAACGCTATCCGCTCTTACTGCGATGCAATTTCAACAGAACCTGACAACTTCAGAGCTTATTCAAAAGCAGGTTTAGCTTTGTGGGAAAAAGATATGATTGAAGAAGCCATTATTTCGTATCACAAATCTATTGACTTAAACCCTAATTTCGATATTTCTCAAAACAATTTAGGTGTTATTTACCTTGACGGACTAGGTTGCGCAGAAGATGCACTTCCATTCTTTGAAAAAGCAATTGAAGTGAACCCTTCTTATACACTAGCATACTTTAACGCCGCAAGAGCAAACGAAATGTTAGGCAACAAAACTCAAGCAGCCGAATACTACCAAATGGCACTTGATATGAACAAATTAACTGAAGACTTGAATGAGTCTGATATACAACAAAGATTACACTCGCTATTTGAATTATAAAAGATTCACGGGGCTTAAACAGCCCCTTTTTTTTGCCTTATTTTATTGTTTTATGTAACAATTTTTGCCATGTCTGTTATTTCTGCGTAGAATAATGTTTTATATAAACTATAAAACTAGGAGGTTTTTATGCCTGTAATTAACGAAAAATTTCAAATCCATACAAACGGATTTACTGACATCATCGACATTACCAAAAATGTTCAAAATAGTGTTTACATGCACTCTTTGAAAGATGCTTCGGTATTATGTTACGTTTCAGGCAGTACTGCCTCACTTACAACCATTGAATTTGAACCTGGGCTATTGGTCGATTTACCTGAAGCCTTAGAGCGTGTTGCACCCCAAAATATTGAATATCACCACGATGATACATGGCACGACGGAAATGGTTACGCTCACGTTAGGGCAGCAATCATGGGTAACTCCTTAAATATTCCTCTGATTGATGGCGCTTTACAACTTGGCACTTGGCAACAAGTCGTTTTAATTGACTTTGACAACAAGGCTAGAACTAGAACCGTTTACGTTCAAATTATTTACTAATCTTTAGGGCGTTGCATTGTTAACAGAATTTCTTGAGGTATGAAGCTTTCTAATACCCCAAAATCTGCTGTTGCAAAGAAAAATTCCAACATTTCACCCTTGCCGATATCAATGCTATCAAACGGAATACTTACATCTAAAACGGTATCATAAGCAACTTTGATACTGTCTGAATTTTGAAAACACCACAATTCACCTGCAATTGATTTTGAAAATTGAAGCGGTCTTATCATGCCATTTACAAGAGACAAGCGCATTTCTGTACTAAATTTTTCGTGCATAATCGGATAAACATCTTCCGACTTGTTTGTTAAACGAATATGTGAAAGATTTTGTTTACGATCGTTATTACGCATATAAATGTACAATTGGTGAATTACGTTTGTATTATTTTCTTTAACTTCTTCGTCAATATAAAATCTTAGATACAAATTATCTTCGTCAAAACCAAACTTGATTTTGTCAAAAAGTCTGTGACTTTCCTCATACTTAACTTCTGGGATATTAATTACACCAGCGTTCAACCATTCATCATCAATTTTGTCTTGACCGTCCATAATCGGTGTAATTGATGCTGTCGGCATACTTGATGCACCCATATTCATGACTAATAGAGGTGATTTTAAATATTCAGGAATTTCTAAATCTAAATTTCTATAAACATTTTTTAAATGTTCTCTAAAAAGATAATCAAATACATGGTCTTGTCCAGAATGATTTGGTTCACCATACCACCAGAACCAATCGCTACTTTCCGCCATATAGATTTCATTTTGAGCTTTTACCAAATTTGGGTGTTCTGGGTGTTTTTGTTTAAAATCTACAAAATCGTCTCGAACATTTTTCAAATAATTCCATGCCTGATTTTTTGTAGGTTCACCAATCCACATTTGGAAGTTTCTATTTATCCACGAACCAGAATAAATTTTAGGTAATTTCTTTATATTTTTATCTTTTTGTATATAGTCACTAATTAAAACAGTTTCTAGCGTATCGTCATTTTCTATTAAGCTATAAATCTCTCTTAAGAAACTTGCGCCGTCATCAGGATAGTTTTCCCAAGAATTTTCACCATCTAAAGCAATTGTCAACAAATGTGAATCGTCTGGTGATGCAAAAATTTTGCTTTGTACAATCTTAATTCTGTCGAATAAATCCTTTGCTGCTTTTTTAGAGTCTGTATTTGGATATTCGTAACTAATTAAGTTTGGTATTAAAGAATCTCTAAAAATAACATCAATTTTAGAGTTTTTAGTTTTATATTCATAAGGTTTTAACAAGTGATAAGGGTCAGCTAAATAACCTTTAAAATCTCTTACAAAATCAAAGTTAATCGAATTTGCTAAAATACCCTCGTCAGAAATTGTCCATTCTACGCCCAAATCGCTAAGCATTTCTAAAGTTTTCGAGCTTACGCATTGTTCAGGTGGCCAAATACCTTTTGGACGACGCCCAAAAATTTCTTCCATTTTGTCTAGAGCCATTTTTGTTTGAGCAACTGCATCTTTTGCCATTTTCAAATTTGCAGGCAAAACCTCTGGATTTTGAATATTTCTGTAAGCACATTTAATATCCAACAATATCGGTAAAACAGGGTGATAATATGGGCTTGTTGTGATTTCAATTTTGCCAGCTTCCATAAAGTTACGATATGTTGGAATAATTTGGCGAATAATTTCTCTTTGATATTCTAAAATTTTTTTTCTATCTTCAAGCGTAAAGTTACAACCTTTTTCCGCAAGTTCTGCCAATTCCGGATAAATCTCACCATAAATTGGGTCGAACCAAGCAAGGTTAAACCATGCCATTATATCTGAATATTCTTGGTTAGTATAAGCATTTATGTCAGCAATATTTTGTTCTACCCGTTTTTCATAAAGTGATTTATAATCATCATGATGTGAAATCATTGATTGAAAATTGGCATCAAAAAAGTTACTTAAAATAAATCTTTTATCATCATCTGTCAAATCTTCAATTGGTGAAATACTTAATCGAGAATGAACGTCATGTGCTTCATTTTCACCATATTTTTTTAATGATTGTAGCAAAAGCGGAACCAAATTGAAGTTCAACTTCAACTTTGGAAACTCGTTCATAATCAAAACCATATCAAGATAATCTTTAACCGCATGCATACGCACCCAAGGCATTAAAAAATCACTCTCAGCGCTAAGCTGATAGTCAGGTTGATGCATGTGCCAATAAAAAGCTATTGATAGTTTTTTTTGTTCGCCGACCATTAATTTAATAGTAACGAAAAAAAACACCCTTTGCAAGTTTTTTAATTATTAAAGAAAAACAGTTTGTTCTCTGTCAGGTCCAACACTTATAATTGAAATCGGAATTTCAAACAATTCTTCCAAGCGTTTTAAATAATCTTTTGCCTCTTTTGGAAAATCATCGTAAGATTTCATATCTGATAATGAACACTTCCAGCCTTTGTGAGTCTCATAAACAGGTTCTAAGTACTTGTGCATAAAGACATCTGTTGGATATTCTGTGTAAATTTTGCCGTTTCTTTTATCTTTGTATGCAGTACAAATTTTTATTTCATCAAATTCATCAAAAACATCAATTTTTGTAATTGCCATTGATGTTAAACCACTTACAAGCACCGCATATTTTGCAATTACTGCATCAAACCAACCACAACGACGAGGACGACCTGTTGTTGTGCCAAATTCATGTCCAATTTTTCTAATTGTATCACCAGTTTCATCTGACAATTCAGTAACAAAAGGACCTTCGCCAACACGAGTTAAATATGCTTTTGAAACTCCGACAATTTCGTCAATCATTGTTGGGCCATAACCAATTCCTGTACTAGCGCCACCACCAATTGGGTTTGAGCTTGTAACAAAAGGGTATGTGCCGTAATCTATATCAAGCATTACACCCTGCGCACCTTCAAAAAGAATTGTTCTATCTTTATTTTCGTTTAACATTTTTTGCCAATCAAAACAAACATAAGGTTCAAAAATTTGCTTGTATTTTGCGCAAATTTCTAATACTTCGGCTTTTGTGTACTCCTTTAAACCATAAACTTCTTTTAATGTTTTATTTTTTAATGGCAAGATTATATCAATTTTTTCGGAAAGTGTTTCTTCATCAAACAAATCACCTACTTTTAAAGCACAACGTGCCATTTTATCTGTATAAGTTTGACCGATACCTTTTCTTGTTGAGCCAATTTTACCTTTTTTAACGGTGTCCTCTGCCCAACCGTCAACCGCTGTATGCCAAGGCATTGTAATTGTTGCCAGTGGACTTAATTTTAAATTTGATAAATTTACTCCACGAGAAATTAATTCTTTTACTTCCTGTTCAAAATTTTCTGGCAAAACAACAGTTCCAGCACCGATAAAGCAAATTTTATTCCCATATAAAATACCCGACGGCACTAAATGCAATTTATAAGTTTCTCCGTTATAAACAACGGTATGACCTGCATTACAACCACCTTGATAACGAATCACCATATCAGCTTTTTCGGCTAACAAATCCGTAATCTTTGCTTTACCTTCATCGCCCCATTGAGCGCCAACTACAACTGTATTTTTCATTTTTATCTTCTTTCTTTTAATTTTTCAATTAATTTTGGCAAAATTTCAAATACATCACCAACAATTCCGACATCTGCAATTTTGAAAATTGGTGCATTTTTATCTTTATTTATTGCAATAATTTTTTCTGAACCGCTCATACCAACCGTATGCTGAATTGCACCAGAAATTGCGCATGCAATATAAATTTTTGGAACAACAGTTTTTCCTGTTTGACCAACTTGAATTGAGCTATCAGCTAAGCCCATATCAACTGCACCTCTTGATGCACCAACAGAACCGCCCAACAAGCTCGCAAGTTCTTCCAACAATTTAAAACCTTGTACCGATTTCATACCTTTTCCGCCGGCTATAATAATTTCAGCCTCATCAATTCTTGTATCTGTAAGTTGTGTATTAGGTTTAAAATCAATCAACTCAACTCTTTTTTTAATACTTGATAAATCAAAATCTATCTCAATAAATTGAGTGTCTTTTTCAATTTTACATTCTAATTTTTTCAAAACTTTTGGTCTTACAGTCGCCATTTGTGGGTAATTTTTGCACAAAATCGTCGCCATTAAATTACCACCAAAAGTCGGACGAGTTGCCGCTAGTTGACCATTGTCATTAATATCAAGTGCTGTGCAATCAGCAGTAAGCCCCGTATTTAATGTTGATGAAATTACCGGCGCTAAATCACGTCCTTGAGTTGTTGCCCCCACTAAAACGATTTCAGGTTCAATATCTTTAATTAAACTTATTGCTATATTTGAGTAATAATCAGTCGAATAGTTTTTTAATTCAGGCGAATTTGCAATATAAACTTTATCAAAACCATTTTGACTTAAAATCTTCTTATTTTCTTCTATATTTGCACCTTCACCAATTATAAATGCTGAAATTTCGCAATCATCAAGTTTTTTTGATAAATTTTGCGCCACACAAGCAAGCTCTAAAACAACATTCAAAACCTTACCTTGTCTATCTGTTTGAGCATAAATCAAAATTCCTTTAGCCATTTAGCACCTCAAGAATTTTTTCTACTGCATTATCAGCGCTAATATTTTCAAAAATTTCACCACAAGTTTTTTGTTTTGGTCTAAAAGCCTTGCTTACACAAGTCGGAGAACCTTTTAATCCAACCGCTTCAGGTTCAATTCCAATATCTTCGTGCGAATAAAATGGAATTTCTGCGTTTTGAGCCAATTTAAAACCATTAATTAGAGGGCGTCTTGGCTCATAATCACACTTTAACATACACAAAACAGCTGGAAGTTCAACTTTTAAAGTTTCAACACCATCTTCAACTTCACGTTTTACAACAGCATAACCGTTTTCAACTTTTTCAATTTCTTTTACGTAAGTTACTAGTGCATAACCCAAATTTGTAGAAATTGTTGGACCTGTTTGTGCGGTATCTCCATCAGTTGCAAATTGTCCACATAAAACAATTTCTACGTTTTCAATCTTTGCTTTAATTGCGGTTGCCAAGGTTCTGCCTGTTGCAACAGTATCAGCACCTGCAAATTTTCTATCAGATACAACAAATCCGCCATTAACACCCATTGAAATTGCCCTTCGGATAATTTCTTCGGCTTGAAGCGGACCCATTGTTAGCGCCGTAATTTTTACGGCAGAATCTTTATCTTTCAATCTTAATGCGGTTTCTAGAGCATAACTGTCAAACGGATTGATAATACTTTCAACACCTTCACGCTGGATAGTATTGTGCTCAGTCCATTTGATATCTGCTGTATCTGGAACTTGTTTGACACATACCGCAATATTCATAATATTTTACTATTGTTTTCTAGCTTGTTTCATTTGAACATCTAATGCCGCATTGTGAGCTAACATATAAACTGAACAAATTTTGTAATTTTTCAAATACCATGCACAAGCATCTTGTGAACAAACTTTTTCAAAATCAGCGCCTGCTGACATTAAAGGGCAAAATGGAATATTTTTGTCTGCCATAACCTTACTAACCTTTCTTTAACAAGTTACAATTTTCATCTCTCTTACGTTCTTGATCTTTATAAATTCTTGTTCTATTTATAACTTCATCAAAATCAATTTTGTGTGCATCAAAATCCGGTCCGTCTACACAAGCGAATTTAACTTCACCGCCAACAGTGATTCTGCAAGCACCACACATGCCAGTACCGTCAACCATGATTGGATTCATACTAGCTTCTGTATAAATACCTTTATCACGAGTTAAGTTTGCAACTGCTCTCATCATAGGCATTGGTCCTACTGCGATTGCATAATCAACTTTTTCTTGACCCATAATTCGTTCTAAAACTTGTGTTACAAAGCCTTTTTCGCCTAAAGTACCGTCATCTGTTGTAATAAACAATTCTGTGCAAGCATCTTTCATTTTATCTTCCCAGAAGATAAGTTCTTTTGTTCTTGCACCCATAATCATATAAACTTTGTTGCCAGCTTCTTTGAATGCTTTGGCAATCAAATAACAAGGAGCTGCACCGTATCCACCAGCTAAACAAACAACTGTGCCATATTTTTTGATATGTGTTGGTTGACCTAAAGGTCCTACCAAATCTGCTAACTCATCGCCAACATTAAGTTCAGCCAATTGTTTTGTAGAATAACCTACCGCCATAAATACTAATGTTAAAATTCCGTTTTCTTTGTCTACATCAGCGATTGTTAAAGGTACTCTTTCACCGTCTTTTGTAGCTCTGAATATAATGAATTGTCCTGCTTTTGCATTACGAACAACAAATGGAGCTTCAATTTGAATTTCGTATTGGTTTGGACAAATTTCTTTCTTTGATATAATTTTATAAGACATATTACTATCCTTTTTTTATATAATAAGTTCTAATTTATTATAACACAAGCATAGTTTCATGTATAATAAAAAATAACAAATACTACAGGTGATGTATGAAAAACATAGCAATAATATTAGCATCAGGTACAGGTGAACGCTTTGGCGAAAATATTCCCAAGCAGTTTTATCAATTTGAAGGTAAAACCCTTTTAGAACATGCGATTGATGCTTTTGAAAAAAATAAAAATATTGATGAAATCATATTGGTTACGAACCCAAAATTTAGAGATTTGGCAGAAAATATTTTAAACAAAAATGATTATAAAAAGATTACAAAAGTTTTGAACGGTGGTAAAACAAGGGTTGAAAGTTCTTATATTGGCACATCAGAAGCACCTGAAGAAGCAAATGTTTTAATCCATGATGCAGTTAGGGCTTTTGTTACACAAAAAATTATAGATGATAATATTGAAGCACTAAAAAAACATGAAGCGGTTGGGACTGCGATAGAAAGTATTGATACAATAATTCAAGTTGACGAAAACAATGTTATCACAGCAATTCCACCAAGAAAGTTTTTAAAACGAGTTCAAACACCACAATCATTTCGAGCAAACCTAATTAAAAAAGCCCACGAATTAGCATTAAAAGACGAAAATGCAAGTTTCACAGATGATTGCGGATTAATTTTACGCTATAACCTTGCACCGATACACATTGTAGACGGTGATGAAATTAATTTAAAAATCACACAAAAAAATGACTTGAAAATCATTGAAAATCTACTTGACAGAGGTGTTTAATGACATCAAGCATCAACATATCTTTTTCTTGTAACAATCAATGGGCAGACAAACTTGCCGTAACAATAGTTTCCACTTTACTTCATGCCAGTAAAGACAATATTTACAGATTTTTCATTTTAGACGGTGGAATTACAGAAGAAAACAAGAAAAAATTAGCAAAAATTAAGTCTAAAATAAATTTTCAAATTGAATACATTCCTATAGACAAAGAAATTTTTGCAAACGCACCTTTAGGTCATCATTTTACGATTGAAACATATTACAGGCTTAAATTACCAACACTAATTAATGTCGATAAATTGTTGTATATGGACGTTGACACTTTGGTAAAAAAGGATATTAACGAATTATTTAACATAGACCTTGAGGATTATTATGCAGGGGCTATTATCGATGAAAGTTCCTATTACAAACACATTCACAGATTGTCGGTAAAAAGATATTTCAACGCAGGTGTGCTTTTATTGAATTTAAAGAAAATTCGGGAAGATAATCTTGAAGAAAAATTTTTTGATTTTATAAATAACCATTCAGATTTAATTTCTTGGGTCGACCAGTGTGTTTTGAATGCAGTTTTTGCCGAAAATGTAAAATTTCTTGATAGAAAATTTAATTTTCAACACCATGGTGCATTAGAACCAATCAAGGAACTTTATAACAAAAACAAAAAAGAAGTTGTTATTTTACACTATGTTGCACAAAAAAAGCCTTGGAATTTTGAAAAATCCATTGATTTAGTATTTGAATATTTGTATTATGCCCTAAAAACACCTTATCGTTGGCAAATTTCAAAGAATTTAACCCTTGCCTTTTGGAAGAAAATAAAACTTCTAGCCAACATTTATACATAATTAATCTTATTAAAGTTTTTCAGTTTTTTAACAAAATTATTCAAAGGTTCAAATAATTTTGGACAAAAATATTTAATAAGTTTCATCACCAAAGAAACATATCTGTAAAATGGAAAGTATTTTTTCTTTAATTTAACTAATTCTTTTTTTAATCGGTCAGAATTAGAGGTTGACACCCCACCAGTTGAACGTTTTGAGATAAATAATTCTGTAAATAACACTTTACATTTATGTTTTAACACACATTCAAAATTAAACAAATTGTCTGACACAATTTTGTAATCGGTTGAAAATAATCCGTATTTTTCAAATAGAGATTTTTTATAAAAAATTGCTTGATGATTAAAACCGCCACAATCAAGTAAATCATAAGCATTTTTTATCGACTCATTTGAAATTATTGAAACAATTTTTGATGAATTTTCTAGTTCCACAAAAACTCCTTGCCCATAGAAAAAATCCACGTCCGGGTTTTTTTCAATTAAATTGTCTATGTTTTCGATAACTTTTTCATCATAAAAATAATCATTTGCATTAATAAAAATAACAAAACAGCCAGATGCAAGTTTTAAGCCTTTATTCATCGCATCATAGACACCCCTGTCTTGCTCAGATATGAATAATACGTCATTTTTATATTTCTCTAAAATATTTGCTGTATTGTCAGTAGATTTTCCATCAACAACAATGTGTTCAAAGTTTTTGTAAGTTTGATTTTTAACACTTAAAATTGTTTCTTCTAATGTGTTACCCTCGTTTTTGCAAACCGTTATAATTGTATATTTTCTGTCTGACATTCTCTAAACCTTGTTATATTAACTTTTTTAAATTTTAAAAACTATCTTTCAATATATGTTATTATAATAAAAATAGCAAAAGAGGTATTTATGTTAAGTTATTATTTTAAAGAAAAAACTAAAACTAAAAAATTTGATGACGATTTACTTTGGTCAATGGGCGAAATCAAAGGTAAACGAACAATATTATATGGTGCGGGCGAAGGATTTGTTGAACTAAATAAACGTTACTTTTTCAAAGATGTTTTAAATATTACAGCAATTGCTGATAACAAGTTTAAAACCCACCCTGTAGAAACATTTGAAGGTATTCGAGCAATTACTCCTGAACAAATTAAAAATGAAGATTATGATGTTATTTTAATTACAAATGAAGCAACAAAACCGATTTTGAACTACATTTTTAATGTTCTTTGTGTTGAAAACAAAGATGTTAGAACAATTTTCAACGAAGAAATCCGAGATGAACAAGCAAATTTGAATTACCTGTACGAATTCAATTTTGATAAAACATTACCAAAATTAGTAAAAAAACTAAACGGCAAATCAGTTGTTTTATATGGTGCAGGAGTATTTTTAGAATTAATTAAAAAATATTTTGACATTTCAGGGTTGAATATCATTGGAATTTCAGATAAACGTTTTGAAAATCACACAGAAAATGAAGAATTTTTGGGATATAAAGTTTATGCACCAAGCGAAATCAAAGACGTAAACCCTGATTATGTATTGGTTGCGACAAAAACTTATATCAACATAATCGAAAATTTGTATTATGAAACTTTAAAAGGTACAAAAATAAATATTAAACCTTTATTGCAAAAACCATTCATGACGTTAGTAAAAGAAATATGGTGTTCTTAAAATGCCTCTTTATTTCAGACTTTTGTTTTTTCTAAAAAAGATTAAGAATTTGCAAAAACGAAAACAAAACAATTATAAAAAACTTTCGTATTCTCAATATGGGGAAGATGTTGTTTTGAAATCTTTCTACGAAAAAATTTCTGATTATAAAGGGTTTTACGTCGATATTGGAGCACATCACCCTCTTAGATTTTCTAACACTCAAATCTTTTATACAGAGGGTTGGAGGGGCATAAATATTGATGCAACTCCAAATTCAATGAAAGTTTTTAATAAACTTAGAAAAAAAGATATTAACATCGAATGTGCAATTTCTGATAAAGAAGAAACATTAACTTATTACGAATTTCAAGAAAATGCATTTAATACTTTTGATGACAATTTGGCAAAAGAGCGAATTGAAAAAGGTTGGAAACTCGATAGAAAAATTAAACTTAAGACAAAAACAATAAATCAGATTTTAGCAGAATATCTACCAGAAAATCAAAAAATAGATTTTATAAATATGGATATTGAGGGGCTTGAATTAAGGATTTTGAAAGGTTTTGACTTTTCAAAATATTCGCCTAATTATTTTCTTGTTGAGGACTTAAATTCTGTTTCAAACGACTTATTTAGTGTAGAAAAATCAGAATTAAATACCTTTATGCAATCACAAGGATATTGTGCTGTTGCAAAAACAAAAAAAACAATTCTTTTTGAGAAAAAGAATTTAGAATTATCAAAACTAACGTCAATTAGCAATAAAAAATGGAGTGATTTTACAAAAATTATTGCAAAATATCATCCCTATTTATCGGTAAATAAAAACTCTAAAATAAGATTACACAATATCAAAAAAATAAGTATTCAAACAAATAATCAATGTAATTATTCTCATTTGCACAAGGAATGCCCTATTCACTATTTTAAACAAAGAGAAGAACTCGACTCTAATGCGATATATCGCTTACTAGATGAACTTGGTAGAGAAAATTATGAAAATATTATTCAATTTTCTGTTTACAATGAACCTCTTATTGATAGTAGATTTTACGATTTTTGTAATTACGCAAAACAAATTTGTCCAAACGGCAAGATATATTTAATTACAAACGGAGCATTAATAAAAAATAACGAAGATATAAAAAAACTTGAAACTGTTGGTGTAGATTATTTGCACATTTCAGCATATTCTGTTGAAGAATATAACCGATTCAAAAAACTTTCTATTGATATTGCATACATAATTGAACCAACAATTTTGGATAGCAGAATGGACTTAAAAACAAGAAAAATAAAAAACACACAAACTCCTTGCTATTCAATGCTTGCTGATTTATGTATATCATCTAAAGGCGATGTTTTCTTATGTTGTCTTGATTACAACAACTCAATTACATACGGTAATATCTATCAACACAATTTGGAAGAAATTATCAATTCCGAAAAATTCAAAAAAGATTATCTTGATTTAAGTCAAAACCGAAGAATTTATAGCATTTGCAAAAAATGTGGCTGGAGCAGATACTAATGAAAAAGGCTGTTTTATTCATCATTTTTAATAGACCTGAAGAAACAAAAGCCGTTTTTGAACAAATTCGTGCTGCAAAACCACCAAGATTGTATATTTTGTCTGACGGTGCTAGAACCGACATACATACACACAACGGACTAACAGAAGCAGAAGTCGTCCAACAAATTCGAGATTATGTTCTCGACAATATCGATTGGGATTGTGAAGTCAAAACAAGATTTTTAGATAGAAATTTAGGTTGTGGATATGGAATTTATAAAGGTATAAATTGGTTCTTTGAACATGAAGAAGACGGCATTATACTTGAAGATGACTGCGTTCCATCTCAATCTTTTTTCCAATATGCAGAAAAATTACTCGACAAATACAAAGACAACAAACGGATTTGGCATATTTCAGGAAGTAATTTCTTAGAAAATATAAAAACTCCTTACGACTATTATTTTTCAAAAATAATGCACGGTTGGGGTTGGGCAACTTGGAAAGACAGATGGGAAAAATTTGATTTTGACATATCATTTTTTGACCTAAAAAATTTATATAAATTTTCCAAAAACAAAAATGTTCAAGCATATTGGGAAAACATTTATTACTTACTCAAAGACAATAAAATTGAGGCTTGGGACTATCAATGGTTATTCAAAATTGTTGAAAATAATGGAATTTGTATAACTCCAGTTAAGAATTTGGTAACAAATATCGGTATCAATGGAGTTCATTTCACAAATGCTTACGACAATCATAGACTTAACAAAAAATCTCACTCTTTAGCAACTTTAAATCACCCAAATGAAATTAAAATTGACGAAAAAACTATGAATTTGATTTACAAAAAAGTTTTCAAAATTAATTCTAAAAAAGATAAACTAAAATTATTATTCAAAAGTATAAGAATATATTTATTATGTAAGGTGTAGCATGCAAGAAATAACATTAATAAAAATTATAAAAGCAATAAAACAAGTTCAAAATACTTTGAGTTTTTTAAATTTCAAAATTGTAGACAGCCACGTTTTTGGTAATTTCAACAGAACAAGCATTTTCAACACATCAGTTGGTTTCACTAAAAAAACTGTTTTAAAAGTTGAAAACTACAAACACGATTTAAAAATCAACGACTTGAAAAAAGAAGCCGAAATAATAAAATATCTAAACGAAAAAGATTGCGTAAGTTGTCCAAGATTAATAAAACAAGGTAAATCAAAAGGGAAAGATTTCATCGTTCTGGAAAGAATAAACGGAACTAACAATACCCCAACCGCAGATTTGTTATTTGCAATCCTCGAACAAAAAGCACTCGGAGTTTGGCACGGAGATATAAAACCCGACAACGTAATTTTTGACGGCACAAAAGCCGTTTTAATTGATTATGACCAAGCAAAAATTATACCGGAAATCAAATATATGGATAACGTTGAATATTTATATTACATCGGCAATGACTTGCAAAACAAATGGCCGGAACACTTAGAAAGATATTTCAATGTCAAATCTGTTGAAGAATTTGTTAACATATTCAGACCTTACTTTAACGGAAGTGCTTTAAATTTAGGTAAAACAACTCTTTTCAAAAAACAAGTTACAACTCAATCTGATACAGGTTTTTACCACACAATCAACACCCCTGAAGTTTTTATTCAAGGTATGAGAGATTTAGAAAGCAGAAAACCAATTTTAAACAACATTCCATTTAAAGAAAATGAAAAAATTTTAGATTTCGGTTGCAATGCAGGACTTTTAAGTTACTATTTGCACGATAGACACTGTAAAGTTTTTGGTTGCGATATGGACAAAGATATAATTGATGCAGCAAAAATGATTTCTCATATCATTCACAAAGATATAATTTTTTTCAAATGCGACATTGATAAAGAACGTTTTAATGAAACTTTTGACACAATCTGCCTATTTTCAGTAATTCACCACACAAAATATATGCAAATGAATGCAAAATTCCTTGCCTCAAAATGCAAAAGAATAATTATTGAATGCAGATTAAAAGAAATCGGAGAAAAACCAACAAAAAAAGGTTGGATTCACACCTCAAAATGGGATTTTAACTCAAAAGAAGAATTGTACAAATATTTTGAAAATCTTTTCCCAAACTTTAAGTTTGAAAAAAATTGGGGACAAGGTGATAGAGATAGATTTATTATTACATTAAAAAAATGATTTATATCAATTTTAACTCATTCTTCATTATGTTGTAAATAGAAAGAATACACTTGTTATGTTCTTTTTCATAACAATGATTTGATATAAACCGTATCGCTTTTATATTTTCAAACTCTACAACAACCTTTTTAATAAAATCACCATTTTCAATTTGAGAATTGTGTTCAAAAATGAATAAATTTATCTTTTTATTTGGATAATGCTTACGTAATAACTTCATTGACGTTTTAATCAACGCATCGTCTAACGTTTGATTTGTTGAATTTATTTGATCAAAAGTATTTTGCATATAAAACAAATTTATATTCTTTGCTTTTTCAAGATTTTTCATTAAACGCATTGCACGTCTTTTGTACTTACCAAAAACAACCCTTAAATCTTGATTAATCTCGATTATATGTTCATGAGGAAAACGTAATCGAGAAAAGTTATTTACAATTGTTCCATCTGTTTGTATTTCAATATCCTTCAAATCAAAAAATCTATCAAAACCATTAATTAACCAATTTATCCTTTGTTCGAAATTTTCTTCATTTCTAAACGGAGCAATCCAATCCATAGGATAAGAACACTTCCTAAGGTTAAAATATTTAAGATGAATAGTAGAATGACAAGACCTTCCAATCGGAACATTCACAGTTTTGTTTAAATATTTATTTTCAAAAAAGGCTTGTCTTAATACAGTTATAAACTTAAAAATTTCAATTTCTAACTGCACAAATCTCACCTAATTCTTTGATTACATATTCCAATGCACCTTGATTTTGAGCAAAAACCGTTTTACAATCCTCACAACATTTTTTATAAAAATCGCTGTCTGAAAGAAGTTTTCGCATATATTCTTCTAATTCTTCCGCATTTGCAACAATTTTTGATGCCCCTGTTTGAGTTAAAAGTGCATATATATCTTTAAAATTATTTACACAAGAGCCAGAAATTGTAGGCTTTTCAAAAATAGTTGCCTCTAATGGATTATGACCACCTGTCTTATTAAAACTTCCACCGATAAAAGCAAAATCACACAATGCATAAGCCTTACCCAATTCGCCCATTGTATCCAGCATTATAATTTCTTTATCATCAAACTTATCACCTTTTGAGCGTAAACCCCAACTTAAACCTGTCGCTTCAATTAACTTTTTAACTGCATTTTGACGTTCAGGGTGACGTGGTGCAACAAGAAGTTTTGCATCTGAAAAATCTTTTTTAATTCGCTCAAATACCGGCAATATAATCTCATCTTCCCCGGAATGAGTGCTTCCTGCAATTATTATACGACCTTGACCTAAATCAATATCACAATCTTTTTTTGCAATATCAAATTTTAAATTACCCATAACCTTTGTTGTATTTGGATTTGCACCAATAGAAATAAGTTTTTCATTATCTTTATTTGATTGGGTGAGAATTTTTGTATAATTTTGCAAAATCGGCTTGAAAAAGAACGACAATTTTTTATAAGATTTGTAAGTTCTATCAGAAATTCTGCCGTTTATAATCATTAAATCAATTCCACGATTTTTCACAAGTCTTGCAAAATTTGGCCATAATTCTGTTTCTGCAACAATTACAACCTTTGGATTAACTTTATTCAAAAAATGACCTACACAAAACGGAAAATCATAGGGAAAATAAGTTATAAAATCAACAAATTTCTCCAATTTTTTCTTCGCAATTTCTTGCCCTGTTTGAGTTCCGGTACATACAACTATCGGGTTAGAAAAAGTTTCCTTTGTTTTTTTTATCAAATTTTCTAAAGCATTAATTTCGCCAACAGAAACACCGTAAAAAACAATGCTGTCTTTTAATTCCGGAGACTCAAAATACCCGCATTTTTCTTTAAAGCCTGCAATTAATTTTCGTTTAAATAACCCCAAAGCAAGCCAAAACGGTAATATTAAGATAAATAAAATTGTAGATAAAAAACCGTATATCATAATATAATTATTTTAGCACGAACATTGAAAAGATAATAAAAGGGTAGTTCCATAACCTCCATAGGCAACACATATACGAAGAAATGGCTGAAAGGAGGTGAAAACACAATGGACGAAGAAACAATTAAAAAAGTCCTAGCAACACTAGGACTTTTAATACAATTAGTTTCGACACTATTGTAGGGAACGAAGCATCTATTTAGAGTCATCACCTCTAAGTAGATGTCCCTCAATTCTATTATAACTTATTTTACAAAAATTTCAAGTGTGTAAGTGCAATCGAAAGGATAACAAATATGAAAAACAAACAATTTTTGATGATTCCAGGACCAACACCTGTTCCTGAAAGTGTACTACTAGCAATGGCTAAACACCCAATTGGACACAGAAGTTCTGAATTTTCAGAAATTTTAAAAGAAGTATATGAAAACCTTAAATACGTATTTCAAACTAAAAATGACGTATTTATGTTCGCTTCAAGTGGAACAGGCGCAATGGATGCAGCACTTTCAAACCTTGTAAACGAAGGTGATGATGTACTTTGTTTATCATTAGGCAACTTCGGTAATCGTTGGGCAAAAATTGCCTCTGGATATGGCGCAAACGTAGATAAAATAGAAGTTTCGGCTGGAGAAGTCATAAATCCAGAAGATGTCGAAAAGAAAATGAGCGAAAAGCAATACAAAATTGTAACTCTAACTCACTCAGAAACCTCTACTGGTGCGAAAAACGACGTTGAAACACTTTGTAAAATCATCAAACAACATGGCGCAATTTCGGTTGTTGACGGTGTAACAAGTGTAAGCGCAATGCCTGTTAAAACTGACGAATGGGGGATTGATGTACTTGTATCTGGCTCACAAAAAGGATTTATGATTCCTCCAGGACTCGCTTTCCTTGTAGCAAGTGATGATGCGTGGCGTGTACACGCTGAATGCAAGCACCCAAGCTTCTATTTCAGTTGGGACGCACACAGAAAGTCTGTTAGAGAAAATTCTACTCCATATACAGCAGCTGTAAACTTAATTTACGCATTACAAGAGGCTTTGAGACGAATTAAAGAGGAAGGCTTAGAAAATGTATATGCAAGACACGAAAGGCTTGCATTAGGCTTGAGAAAAGCATTACGAGCTATCAATTTGGAGCTTTTAGTAAAAGATGACAACAAAGCGAGCTATTCAATCACATCAATTCTGCCTCCTGAAGGAATTTCAGTACCTGACATTCGCTCTCACCTAAGTAAAGACTTTGATATAGTAGTAGCAAACGGTCAAAACACACTAAAAGACAAGATTTTCAGAATGGGAACTCTTGGATTTGTTTCAGACAGAGACTTATTGACTGCTGTAGCTTCACTTGAAGCTGTACTTTTAGCTCTAGGACATAAATTCGAGGTAGGTGCAGGCGTAAAAACAGCCATAGAGTGGTCAAATTCGCAAAGAAGCCTTTAATTTTGAAATATAGCAAGTGATTTCAAGGCAATGTCCGCAAAAATACGTACGTAAAAAAGCGTACGTATTTTTGCGGACATTTTTTTAACCTTTTTACAAACACACAAATTTTAATTAAATTGTGTGCATTTTATCAAAAATTTCTTTTTTTTGAATCCAAATTTCCATTCTTAATTCTTGAGCTTTATCAAGTAGAGCTTGTTTAATTTCTTTAAATGTATTTTTTGATTGAGAAATATCTGCCAACAAAAACATCACAAATTGACCTTGCATAAGTGTTTGCTTAATATCTTCAATATTTACATCATATTTTGCAAGAATTGTTGTAATTTGCATTACAATTCCAACTTGGTCCTTGCCTGAAAGTGTCACTATAATTTTTTGTTCGTCCATTTTTTTACCTTGTTTTAATCTGAAACTTATGCTAAAATCATAGCATAAAAACAAATTAAGGAGATTTATGAAAGTTTTAATTGTTGATGAGAATGCTACTAACTTAAAAATTTTGTCTATGTTATTAGCAAAAGACAATTATGACGTAAAGACAGCAAATTCTTCAGACAGCGCATTAGCAAAAATGTCTAAGAGTTTTGATTTGGTAATATTGGATACTAATTTATCAGACAGAAATGGCTTTGATACTTGCAAAAAAATTAAAGAAAACCCTGAATTTAGAAGTATCCCTATCATTTTAATTTCAAGAGAATCTCGCACAGATGATATCGTAAAAGCGTTTGCTAGTGGTGCAAATGACCTTATGACAACACCTTTCAAACTAGAAGAGGTTAGAGAACGTATTGCAAAGCAAATTAAATTAAGAGATTTGCAAAATAGCGCTAACAAATCAGAAGTTGAAAGAATCACAAACGAGCAAATGGAAACCATATTTTCGCTTGCTAAACTTGCTCAATCAAAAGACGATGACACCGGTCATCACTTAGAAAGAGTAAAACGCTATTGCAAAATTTTGGCAGTAGAATTAACAAAACCGATTTACAAACAAGAAATTACACGTCAATTCATAAAAGATTTGGAACTTGCAGCACCATTACACGATGTGGGCAAGGTTGGCATCGCTGATGAAATCGTATTAAAGCCGGATAAACTTACAGAGGCTGAATTTGAGCAAATGAAGCAACACACAATAATTGGTTACAACATGCTAAAAGATGTTCAAAATCAATTTGGTGACAGCAAATTTATCAAAATGGCTATGAATATTGCACGTTATCATCACGAAAGATATGACGGAACAGGTTATCCTGACGGTTTGAGCAAGACTGATATTCCGCTTGAAGCTCGTATATTAGCCGTTGCCGATGTTTATGACGCCTTAAGAACTCAAAAACCTTATCACGACTCTATTTCTCACGAAAAAGCCTTTGAGGTAATTAAGGGTGGTCGTGAATTGCAATTCGATTACATGATGGTAAAAGCACTAAAAAAAGTTCATCACGAGTTTGAAAAAGTTTGGGACGAATTAGGCGATTAAAATTTAATTATTTAATAAATTGTCAGGCTTGCCTGACCTACTTTTTGTTGGGGTAAAAACCCAACCTACGTTGTTATAATCTCGTCATACAGCAACAAGTGTGGTATGACATAATATTTTATGCTATATTACGAAATATTACAAACAAGGCTCTAACGCTAAAGATTACATGATTTTAGCCGATAATATTCATGTAGGTAGCAATAAAGGAATGTGTAATTATGGGATTAGCAGCATCACAAGCAAGACTATTAACAATCACATCACGTTTGTCTTCAGTAGAATTGAAGCAACAACGTATTGCTATGGACAAAATGCGTTTGGCAAATGACCAAGACGGTGTATCAGAAAAATATACGAATGCTTTAAATAATAAAACACTATCAATTTCAAACGGTAGTAAAGAAATTCCAATGAATTATTCAACATTAGCTGCTCAAGGTTATTCTGTCGTTAGAGCATCCGATGGATTAGCCCCATATAAAGGTAATGCAAACAATACAACAATAGATAGCAGTGGTAATAAAGTTGTAACAAAACCAACTTGTCCAAGACCAGAGGAATACACTGCAGCTGAACGAGTTCAATATGATTACAATCTTTTTTCAGAAGAGAAAAAAGCAGAAGCAAAAAAATGGGATACACAGTTAAACACTTTCAAATCAACTTATGGTGATTACCCAACATCTCAAACTGTATCAATGAATGAGATGTTGAAAAAGACCTCTTTAGGTTATAATACTACTATCGGTAGTGCATTCAGTAGTGGCAACTCTTTTAATAAAAATATTTCATCAAAAACTCTGTATGATATTGCAAATCCATCAGGTGGCGAAAAAGACTATGTTGTTTTATTAGCTCAAGATGGTGGAAAAGTTGGTGGCGTACCTATGGATGCAGCCAAAAAGAAATTTACAGAAATTGGTAATACTTTAATCCCTAAAATAGCTCAAACTTTAGGGATAACTTCAGCAAATGATTCATTTACAAATGAAATGAAAAAATATGTTGAAACTTTGAAAAATAACATTACTTTTAGTGATAGAAATAGAGAACGTGATACAAATAAAGCATACGAATATGCTGTTAATGAAGCAAGAAGTGGTCTCGTTGGTAACCTAACAGAAACATATAAGAAAGGTTCAGATAACGATGGTTATATGTTAAATTTATCAGAAATGGTAAGACGTTTAATGCAAAAAGCGGTATCTTATTACACAGCTTCTGTATCTACTGAAACTCAAGTTTTGAATAAAAAAACAAATACATCTAATATGGATTCTAAACTAACCTTGACCATAAGCTCAAAAGGTTATTCACAAAATGAATGGCTTGAAAAAGCAAAAGAATTGTTTGACAAGCAAAAATATACGTCAATGAATTGGAATGAAGCATTAAAAGTAGCCGAAAAGGGCTATGATAAAGCAACTTCCGAAAAGGGTACTTATACAACTCCAGAGTCAGAATATCAAGAAGCTTTAAATACTTACAACAGAAATGTTGCAGATGCAAAAGCGCAATGGGATGCTTATGATGCCTATATAAATGGTGATACAACAAACAATAACGCATCAAAAACTGAAAGTTCAACAACAACTCCGGCTGAAGAATTTTATAATCAGTTGCAAAACTCTCAATTCTTAATTCAAGGTATATTGAGTGGCTACTTGACATTAATGAAAGACGGTCAACAAGTTTCGTTATCATCTGCAACTGATATCATTGAAAGTTATGATAAAACTGATGATGCAGCTGCAGAAGCTGAATACAATGCTCAAATGAACAAAATTAATAGAAAAGAAAAAATATTAGATATGCAAGCAAAACGTCTTGATACTGAATATTCTGCTCTAACTAATGAATACAATTCAATTAAATCAATTATAGACAACCATACGCAAAAAGATTTTTCATATTTTAGCTAATGACTGATTGATAAGACTTTAAGATGATAAGACAATAAGTTCATTTATAATCGAAAATAAACTCTAATGTCATTCTGAACTTGTTTCAGAATCTCATGACCTTGAGACCATGAAATAAATTCAGGGTGACATAAGGTTAAATAATTATAGTTCGACTTATCCACTTAACCCTTATTGACTTAGAGGCTTTAAAAAAGACCCTGTAATAAATACGGGGTGACAGTCGAACAGATACAACGAGGCGCAAGCGGTACGCTTGCGCCTTTATAAATAATTATTCTTTAATCAATTACACATCTGTTTCATCACATTTTTGATACCATTTTTTATTAAATGCCCAAGCAATTTTGTGACGTTTTGCGTATTCACACAAATCTTTTTTTATTTCTGGTGCTAAGATGTACATCGTAATAATATTTGGTACTGACATTGAAATCATCATTGCATCTGTAATATTGATTACTGAAGTTACGCTCATAACTGAACCAATAATAATAAATGCACAGTAAATCAATTGGAAAGTTAATGTACGTTTTTTACCTTCACCAAACAAGAAATTCCAAGATTTTTGTCCGTAATATGCCCATGAAATAATTGTAGATAGAGCAAACAATACAACTACAACAACTAAAATATATGGGAAAAATGAAATTACTGATTCAAAAGCAGATGAAGTCAATTGAACACCTGAAATTCCGCCCCCTGGTTTATAAGTACCTGTTACAACAATTACAAACGCAGTCAACATACATAACAAACCTGTCAACAATGGTTCAATCAATGATACGAAACCTTGTGAGATTGGTTCTTTTGTTTTTACTGTTGCATAAGCAATCGGTGCAGAACCTGTACCAGCTTCGTTTGTTTGAACTGAACGACGTAATCCCATAATAATTGTACCAAAGATACCACCTGCTACCGCTTCTGGGAAGAAGGCTTGTTTTACTATTACGAACAATGCGTGTGGAATATGTGTAAAGTTTGCTACAATTACCACTAAACCTGAAATAATATACAAAGCGCACATAAATGGCACAATTTTTTCTGTAACTTTTGCGATACTCTTAATACCGCCAACAATAATTAATCCAACAACAATAGCGACAATTAAACCAATCACCCAATTTTGACCAGTCAAATTCCAGCCTAAAGCACCAGAAATACCGATAACTTGTTCAACTGTTTGGTTAATTTGAATCATATTACCGCCAGTAAGTCCGCCACAGATACAAAGAATTGCAAACATAACAGATAACGGTTGACCCAGCCAACGCATTTTTTTACGAGTCAATCCATGAGCCATATAGTGCATTGGACCGCCAGAAATTGAACCATCTAAATTGAAACGTCTATATTTTACAGCTAACGATGCTTCTACAAATTTTAAAGACATACCAAAGATTGCACCAACGAAAATCCAAAAAGCAGCTCCTGGTCCACCTAATGAAATTGCAATTGCAGCACCTGCGATTGAACCCATACCAATTGTTCCAGACAAAGCTGTTGCAAGAGCTTGGAAAGATGAAACCTCACCGTCACCTTCACTATCTTTATCGGCAGGCTTTTTCAATACATCAATCGCATGCTTAAAGCCCCAAATTGCTATACCTCTAAGGTAAATTGTAAAGAAAATACCCGCAATAATAATCCAAAAAATGATAATCGGCACATCTGTACCGCATACAGGAATTGGGAAGAAAATTATACTTGCAATCTTGTCCGAGATTGGTGCAACATGTTTTTCTAACGTTTGGTCGATATTAAGCGCAAAACATTGTTGTGCTGTAAAAATCAGCGCTAATAACGAAAACAAAAACTTGTTGTACATAAATATAATTCCTAACTACTTCTACTGAGCAAGCACCAATCTATACGCTTGCCATATTACAATTATAGCAAAAACATACTAAAATTAAGAAATCTTTATATATTTTTTAAAATATTTTGAAGGTAATTATCCGCACAAGTTGTAGAATTATAGTCTGTAACCGTATTGTAACAATTTTGTAATATGTTATAAATTTGACCCTCGTCTAAGTTCAAAATTTTTTCAATTATTGCTTTTATAGACTCAACATTTGGTTCTGTCAAAAATCCGTTTACACCGTCTTTTATAATTCCGTCAATTCCGTCATTTTTAGTGCAAACTGTAACACAGCCCATTGTCATAGCCTCTAAATAAGCCATGCCAAAGGTTTCATGTACACTCGGCAAAACAAAAATATCCGACATTTGCATTGTTTCTAAAACAATATCTTTAGGTAAATAACCTGTAAATTTAATATTAGAAGAAAGTTTAACCAATGGCTCTAACTCTTTACCTTCGCCTATTACAGTCAATTTAATTTTTTCATTATCTTTTACTGCTTTAATCAGTTTATCAATATTTTTGCGTTTAATTAGCTGAGCACAAGTCACAATATTAACCTGCCTATCACGCATTGAAGAAATTTGGCGCTTTATTGGTTGCACTTCAATTCCACTTGGCGCAACAAAAGTTTTGTATTCATACTGCGGATAAAGCTCTAAAAACTTTTGACGCAAAACAAAACTTCTACAAGCAATTCCAACAGCTCTTTCATAAGCACATTCCATTTGATGTTTAAAATAAATTGAATAAATAGGTTTTGTCAAAACATCAATATCTGAACAATGTACCGCACAGATGACTTTGCCCTCAAAGTGGTTTGATGCAATAATTCCAGACGGCATGTGAGCAACAATCACATCGTAATCCTTGTAATTCTGCTTTGGTAATTTTTGTTTTATATCACCTAAAAAAGGTGTTATATAGTTCGCATTAAAAGCGTTTTCGTATTGTCCTGTTTTATAAAAAGGTTTGTGACGTAAAAAAGAGTTCAAAAGAAAATTAGGGCGGATAACATCAACATCATGACCTGCTTTTCTCCACGATTTTACAAAATTATACAGCGTTTTTGGAGTATTCTTTTCTTCGTCTCTTATTGGGTACAAATCTGTCAAAAACAATATTTTCATAGTCCAATTATAACACGGGTTAAATTATAAATTAAATTTTATTAAAAACTGTACAAACATAAAAATAACGTATATAATTTTAGTAGGGTAGTTCCCTATCACTCCTCTACACACGACAGGCTAAGAAATGGTAGAAGGGAGGTGATAAAAATGGAATTATATTTTGTCTTATTTCTTGAATTTTTAATTCAGAAATATAAAGACAAAGCCCCAATAATAGAACTATTGGAGCTAATCTTAAAAATGTAATTCTTTAGGGGGACTAAGTTAAAGCCTTAAAGTTACTTGCGGTTCTTTAGGGCTTTACCCCTATATAAATATTATTTACTATTTTCTATATTTTGTCAATCTCTATGCGCCAAAATAATTTTTCAAACCAATTGTAAGGTTTTCGTTTTTGCACATTTTCTTTAACTTTGCAATCGCTCTATTTTCAATTTGACGAATTCTTTCTCTTGAAACGCCATATTGTGAGCCGATTTCATCAAGAGTTTTCTTTCCGCCGTCACTATTTAAGCCATAGCGCATAATCAATACATCACGCTCTTTTGGCATCAATTGATTTAGCATTTTTTTGATGTCTTCCAACATACTTTCTTGGCTTACCATTGATTCCGGTGTGATTGTTGAATTATCAACAATATAGTCAGCAATTTTTGAAGAATCATCTTTTTGATTTGCTGGAGTTTCCATACTGATTGTTGGTTGAGCAGATTTTAAAATTTGGTTTAATTTTGCAACAGATATTCCCAAACGATAAGCAATTTCTTGCTTTGTTGGAGTTCTGCCAAGTTCTGTTGTCATATCAATTGTTGTCTTTTTAATTTTATTTAAAGATTCAATCATGTGAATTGGCAATCTGATTGAACGGGCTTTGTCAGCAATCGCACGAGTTATAGACTGTTGCACCCACCAAGTTGCATAAGTTGAAAACTTGTAACCTTTAGTGTAATCAAATCTTTCGGCAGCCTTCATCAAGCCGATATTGCCCTCTTGAATTAAATCCAAGAATGACAAACCTCTGCCAATATATTTTTTTGCGATACTTACGACAAGACGTAAATTAGCGTTTACCAATACATTTTTAGAAAATTCACTATGCTCATCTTTGATTTTTTTTGCAATATCAAGTTCTTCTTCCGGCGACAACATAGGAATTTTACCGATTTGTTGAAGGTAAATTCTAACAGAATCATCTGTATTTACTGAATTTATACTTTCTTGAACTTTTGGATCTGCGACTGTATTTAAGATGTTTTCTGCATCATCTTCATCTTCTTGTTCTTCTTGAAGACTATGAAAATCAACACCTTCTTCTGATATTTCGTCGTTTAATTCAAAATTTTCTACTTTTTTACTCATAATCCTATCCTACAATAATTCTTCTAAAAAAGAAATTATTTAACATTTGCATTTTTAATATTCTTTTGGCGAACAGCCTCAAAAATAATAATACTCAAAGCATTTGATACATTTAACGAATTGAATTTTTTCATCATTGGAATTTTTACTTGAAAATCTGCCATTTTAATTATGGACTTTGAAACACCTGCATGTTCAGCCCCCATAACAAGCGCAAAATTCATATCCGTATAATCTACATCATAATAATTATCTTTTGCATCAGCCTCAGCCGCAATTACCCACCAATCTGATTCTTGTAATTTTTGTAATGCACTAACTAGGCTATTTACTTTTATAATTGAAATGTGATTTGTTGCACCAGCAGAAGTTTTTTCTACAACAGAATTAACTTGAACACTTCGGCGTGACGGAATCATGATTGCTTCGACACCTGCACAAACACAAGTTCTGATGATTGCCCCCAGATTATTAGCATCTTCAACTCCGTCTAGCACAACTAAAGAGCTATTTTTATGGGGTTTTGAAAGAAATTCCTCAAATTCCATATATTTTATCGGCGAAATTAAAGCGATTACACCTTGATGACTAACCTCGTTGTACGGTGCAAATTTATCTTTGCCGACAAATTGAAAAATGACACCTCTTTTTTGCGCCAACTCTTTAATTTTTGCAATTTTGTTATCTGTATGAATATTGTTTGCAATCCAAATTTTGTTAATTTCCCTTGTACCAGCTTCAAGCGCCTCTGTAACAGCGTTTTTACCGTAAATAATGTCCTCCATTATTTGCAAACCTCTAACATTCTGTCGATACATTTTAACGCTTTTTTAGCCATTTCTTCATCTACTGTAATTTCGTTTGTTTCATTTTTCAATACATTATAAATATCTTCTAAAGAGTTTCGTTTCATATTCGGACAAACAATATTGTCTTTGATTAAAATAAACTCTTTATCCTTGCAATCTCGTTGCAATCTGTCAACTACACCTTTTTCAGTCGCAATTACAAATTGTTTTTTATCGCTTTCCATTGCATACTTCATAATTCCAGTTGTAGAGCCTACATAATCAGCTCTTAGACAAACCTCTTTATGACATTCTGGGTGAGCTAAAACTAAAGCGTTCGGATATTTTTCACGAGCAGCGTCAATATCTTCTGGTTTAATTCTCAAGTGTGTTGGACAAAAACCTGTAAATGTATTAACTTTTACATTTCCCAATTGATTTTCAACCCATTTTCCTAAATATGTATCCGGAACAAACATAATTTCTTTTGCTTTCAAGCTATCAACGATTTTTACAGCATTTGAGCTTGTACAGCAAATATCACATTCTGATTTAACTTCCGCCGTTGAATTTACGTAGCAAACAACAGGCATTTCTGAATGTTGAGCTTTAAATTCTCTCAATTGTTTTAAATCAATCATATCTGCCATTAAGCAACCTGATTGCATATTCGGTAATAGAACTTTTTTGTTTGGCGAAATAATTTTTGCAGTTTGTGCCATAAAATAAACGCCTGCAAAAACTATTATATCAGCGTTAGTTTTTGCCGCCATTTGGCTCAAATAAAGCGAATCACCAACATAATCCGCAACTTCATCAATTTCTATATTTTGATAACAGTGACCTAAAATTACCGCATTTTTTTCTTTTTTAAGTTTTAAAATTTCGTCTTTTAACATTCGTAATATGCCTTATCTAATAAATTTGACGTGAGATTTTGTTTAAATTATAATAATCCTAAGTTATTATATAATAAAAACATTTAAAAAAGAACATGTTAAATCAATTACTATCACAGCTGGGTGCAACAACAAAAATTACTGTCGGTGTCGCAATGTCACCGGGTATTGGTCTTGAAATGATTGAAATCAATCCTAAAACAAAGACCATTGAAAAGTATGCTTGCAAACAATTGGATTACGATTATTCTAAGAGAGAAATTGCAGATTACGACAGATTTAGAGAAGTTTTAATTGATTTATTCGACGAATTAAAAATCAGCAGAAAAAGTAATATCGTTTTAACATTACCTTCTGTTCACTATGGACTAATTTCATTACCGACAGCACTTGGTGATGATGGTGTTACAAGTGCTTTGGTTTCAGAAGTTGAACAAGCATCATACATCTTCAAACGTCAAGACCCTGTTATCAGTTGGGTTGATGCTTATCCTGCCGGTGACAAAGATAACCGAGAAGTTTTATACGGCGCAATTCAACAAGCAGCGTTAGACGAAATTAACGCAGCATGTGTTGAAATTGGTTGTACTTTAGTTGCAATCGAAACCGCTCAAAACTCTTTATTAAAGACTTTAGATTTCAATAATCTGGCTGAAGAACACATGGCTCCAAACACAACTTGGAACTTAATGGTTATCAATCCAAACAGTTACTCAATGATTACTCTAAACGGTAAGAGTGTTATTGAATACAGAGAAGAACCTTTAGCGTTACGTTCCTTCGTTGGTGATGAAATTTATGAAGCGATTATGTCTTCTGCTCAATTGACATTGCAAACAATTCCGTCAAATTATTTATACATCGTTTCTGAAACAGATATGGTTTCTGCCGAAGTATTATCAATGAAAATACCATTCGACGGAAACATCAAATTTTTAGAAAGCAACAAATACGTACAAAATCCGTTAATGCAGGCATCTTACAACATCTTGCCTAACCAAGTATTGAAGATTACTCCTGAAGTTATCGGTTCTGGTATTTATTTACTTTCTCAATTCCCATTCAAGTTTAACTTACTTGGAAAAGGGCACGAAGAAATGGCTTCTTTGCAAGAAGCTGCACCAAAAATCCGTGTTGGTAATACAGAAATTGAGTTGACTTCTGCTTTCGTAAAGAAAATTGCAGTTATTGCAGCATTAGTTTTGTTAATTCCTGCCGGCATTATGTTTGCTATTATGAACAAATTAAATGCAATGAATCAAGACACATTAAATCAAATTAATGCTCAATTAGAAGCGGACAAAGCTGAACTTGCAAACTACGAAGACATTGATAAAAAAGATACTTTTGACTCAAAATTAGAAATTAACAACGTACAATCAATTAACCGTACAAAATTAATTTATTACACAGCAATCGGTGCAAACATTCCGCCTAACACATGGTTAATTTATTTGAAAATATTCGGCGATAGAAAAATTGATATTATTGGTCGTGCAACAAATGTAGAAAATGTTTATACCTTCTACAAAAATATGAAAATGTCAGTTATTGATTCAGATTTAAGACTTAACAGGCTTGAAATGTCTGCTGACTCAGTTGGAAACTTAGTTGTTGAGGATTTAAACAGCATAAAACCAACCTTCTATGAATTTGAAATTACTAACTTGACAGATGACGAACTTAACAAGTTGAACGAAGAACTTAATGCGGTTGAACGTGATGAAAACGGCAACCCTAAAAATCCTGACGACTTGAATATTAAGCGTAGAAGAGGTTTCTTGTTTGAAGATTTCTTAAAAATTCCGTCTTTAGACCAAAACAAAGATAATCCAGAACAAAACAACAATAATAACAATAATAACAATAACCAACCTCAACAAGCGCAACAATCTCAATCAACTCAAAAACCGCCAAGCAGTTTGCCAGCAAACCTTGAGTCAATTGAACATTTTTAATAAGGAATAAAATAGAACATGAATGAACTTCAAAAATATAAAGAATCTTTAATGTATCTAGCGGGAATTATTGTTGTCGCAGTATTTTTATTCCAAAAAATTCAACCAGAATTTACAAGAACAATTGATTTATACAAACAAGTAGGTCAACAAAAAGATGTTGCCGCAGGGATTTCTAAGCAACTTTCTGTTGCAAAAGAAAAAGTTGAAAGAAAAAAGAAAATGCGTCTTCTTGACGATATGACCAAAAAGGTTTATTCACCAGCAGAAGGTGTTTCGCTTGATGCAGATTCAGCCTTCTCTGTATTGTTAGACGATATTATTGAAATTTCTAGAAAAAATCATATCAAAACTCACTCTATCCAATCAACATTAAACCCATCAGAAGATGTTTTCGTAAAGGGTGATAAAGAGCATTTCAGCGCTTACCAACTTGATATGAAAATAGTTTCTGACTACTCTGATTTTGAAGGCTTTATCAGAGATTTATACGCATATAATTATTTAATCAATATTAATAATATTGAAATTTATCCATATCAAAAGAACAAGAGAATTTTACTTATTAATTTGACACTAACTCTATATTCAACGATTGCTGCACCAGATGCTAACGGTGGAGAAAACAACGGTGAAAATAATGGAGAAGGTGGCGAAAATAACGGCGACCAACAACAAGGTGAAAATCCACCACCACCAACACCATAGCTCGAGCAGAGGCACGAGCAAAGTGAGAGGTGAGCAAACGTAAACGTTGGGTTTTCGTTGCGATTACGAACGGTGCCGTTTAAAGCGAGAGCATAGCGGATTTTGCACTCTGCTTGAGCTTTTAACAGCCTAGATGCAGTTGGAAGATTTATAAGATTCTGCCACACGGGGTATCGGCAGAGTCAAAAAATCGCAAATTCAGGACAATGTTATCATTATGAAGATTTTTTTAACATCTCCTCTATTTTATGTAGAAAATTTTTTCAATATCCTCTTTTTATTTGATTACATTTCTTAATCAAAATTATATTATTAAGACACAAAGAGGGAAGAGGATAAGTAATAAGATGGCAAAGGCAAACTTAAAGGTCAAAGAAGCACAAGGACGTGCTAACTTAAATGTAGTTACAACCAATCCGATTAAAACAGTTGCTTATAATGATATCAACTTGAAAGAATGGAAAAATTATCCAGAAGTTAAAACGGATACATTTTGGCAATTCCCAACAAGATTAAGAACTGGTGGTCACTCTAACGAATACCACGGAAATTATATTCCACAAATTGCACAACAACTTTATGAAAGATACACTAAAAAACACGATATCGTTTTAGATATGTTCTTTGGTTCAGGTACTTCTGGTATCGAAGCTATTAACGAAGGTCGTCGTTGTATCGGTGTTGAATTAAAACAAGATTTAGTAGATCACGTTAGCGAAAAATTTACACCAAAACAATTGGTTACAGACGTGAACATTATTTGTGCTGATTCTGCATCAGAAGAAGCAAAAGAAAAAATCCAAGCTAGATTAGAAGTAATGGGCGAAGAAAAAGCACAGCTTCTAATCTTGCACCCACCCTATGATGACATTATTCGATTCTCTGACAAAAAAGAGGACTTGTCTAATTGCTCATCAACAGAGGAATTTTATGACTTATTTGAAAAAGTAGCTAAAAATGGTTACGATTTACTAGAAAAGGGCAGATTTGCAGCTCTAATTATTGGAGATAGCTACAAAAATTCTCAAGTTCAACCTTTGGGCTTCAGATGTATGGAAAGAATGCAAAACTTAGGTTTTATTTTGAAATCAATTATTGTAAAAGATATTCAAGGTAATGAAAGAGCTAAAGGCAAAACAGCTAACTTATGGCGTTACAGAGCTTTAGCTGGCGGTTTTTCAATCTTCCAACACGAATATATCTTTATATTCCAAAAGGTTAAATAAGACTTTATTTCACACACACTATTATTTCACACATGAAGAAAATACTTCATTTACCCCAAACCCACCCACACAAATAACACAAATCAAAACGGCGGTTGCTAATGCAACCGCCGTTTAAAATTTTGTAGGTCAGGCATTGCCTGACAAAATTAGTTGCTTCCTAACGCAATACCTGTAAAGAAACTGATTACAATTAAGCCAACGATAATACAGTAATATGCGAAGAAGTTCATTGAAAATCTTGCGACAAATTTTAAGAAATACTTGATACAAAAATATCCAACAATCGCAGAAACTGCTGTTCCGATAAGAATTGCAGTCCAATTAAAGGTTGCAAGTTCTTGTGGGTTAATTTCTAACATTGGATAAAAAATACTTGTACCAAGAATGATAGGAATAACAAGTAAAAAAGAAAATTTTGTACTTGTAACTCTGTCTAAGCCTGTAAACAAACCTGTTGCGATAGTCCAACCTGAACGAGAAAACCCTGGAAAGGCTGCAACACCTTGTGCAAGACCAATAAGTATTGCATGTTTTAGGCTCAACTTGTCGGTATGTTCTTTTTGATGTTTTGATTTGAATTCACTGAAAAATAACACAATACCTGTCATAATTAATAAAAATGCGACCATTTGAGGGTATACCATTAACTTTTCAGAAACATCTTTTAATGGGTATGCCACTAAAACGGTAAATACTGTACCGATTAGAATAAATGCGCCCATTTTTGCGTTTGCGCTTGAAAAATCACGTGTCCAAAGAGCTTTGAAGAAATCTTTTGTAATTTCCAAAACTTCTTTTCTAAAATATATTAAAACTGCGATTAAAGTTCCGACATGAAGCATTATACTTAAAAATACTTGTTGAGCTGAACCTAAGTCAATTGTTGAACCGTTAAGAACAGCGCAAATGTTTTGAGTAAATACAATATGTGCAGAACTTGAAATTGGTAAAAATTCACTCAAGCCTTGAACAATACCAAGAATTATTGCTTGTAATATAGTCATTATTCTGCCTCAAAGTATGTTGCACAAGATTCTCTGCTTTCCCAAACAGAAATTTTGTGTAATTCTACGTATTTTTCTTTTAATCTGTAATAAATATAGTTTGCAATGAATTCACTGCTTGGGCTTTCACCTTTAAAATCAGGTAATTCATTCAAATCTTGATGATCCAAATCGGCTAAAATAAGTCTTAAATCTCTTTTTAGCGCTTTAAAATCAACTAAGATGTTGCTTTGGTCTAAGATATCGCCTCTAACAAAGGCTTCAACTAACCAATTATGACCATGTTGATTTTCGCATTTACCCCCTTCGTAGTCTAAAAGGTGGTGTGCTGCTGAAAATTCTACCTGTGCTCTAATTTCGTACATTTTGTTCTCCTATTATTTTCCTTCTGAAACGGTGTATTCCTTTTTGATGCCTTGAGCTTCAAGAATTAAATCAGTTAATTCTCTAACCGCACCACGTCCGCCGTCTTTTGATGAAATGAAGTTACATACACTCTTAACTTCATCTACTGCGTCATTAGGACAGCATTTTAAGCCAACTTTTTCAAGTATGCAAATATCTGGCAAATCGTCGCCCATATAAGATACTTGGTCATAAGTCAGATTATATTTTTTCATAATCTCTTCTAAGGCTGGAAGTTTATATTTTTGACCTTGATATAATTCTGTAATGTGTAAATTTTCTGCTCTGTGTTGAACTGTTCCATTATTGCGAGCTGTGATTATAGCTGTAATAAAGCCTGCATGTTGAACTCTAACAAGTCCATGCCCGTCTTTTACGTTAAAACTTTTGTATTCAACACCGTTTTCATCGTAAGTTACTTCACCAGTTGTCATTACGCCGTCAACGTCAAAAGCTAATAATTTGATTTTTGATGCCTTTTCTCTGATTAAATCGTTCATTATTATACTACTCCTGCTTTTAATAAATCGTGTACGTGTACAATTCCCTTTGGAATACCGTTTTCATCAGTAATTGGAAGTGCTGTAATTGAGTATTTTTCCATTAAATGTAATGCACTTGCTGCATAAGAGTCAGCTTTTACTGTCTTTGGTGATTTTGTCATCGCATCAATAACTTTCAAACCTTGAACATCTTTGTATTTGATTAAGTTACGTCTAATGTCACCGTCGGTTAGTACACCTGTTAAAACGCCTTTTTCATCAGTAATTATCGCAATACCAAGTTTGTGGTCTGAAATAACTTGAATAACATCTGTAAATAAATCGTTTTCTTTTGAAAGTGGCAAGTTTTCAGAAATCATTAAGTCTCTAACTTTTCTTGTAAATCCTTTACCTAGAGTTCCAGATGGGTGGAATATTAAGAAATCTTCTTCTGTAAATCCACGTTTTTCTAGTAAGCACATTGCTAAAGCATCACCAACAGCAAGAGTTACGGTTGTTGAAGCGGTTGGTGCTTTGCCTAAAGGACATGCTTCTCTTTCAACAGAAACATCTAAAACAACATCGCTTGCTTTGCCCAAAGTTGAGTTAGGATTACCTGTAAATCCTATAATAGGTAAGCCAAAGCGTTTCAAAAGTGGTAAAAGGTTCAATAATTCTTGTGTTTCACCGCTGTTAGAAATTGCAATAACAACATCGTCTCTAGTGATTAACCCAGAATCACCGTGTGTACTTTCTGCTGGGTGCAAGTAGTAAGCTGGAGTTCCTGTTGAAGACAAGGTCGCTGCAATTTTTTTACCGATTTGTCCAGATTTACCCATACCTGTAATGATTACACGCCCTTTGCTGTTGTAAATTGCATCAATTGCGTTGTTTAATTGAACTTCATCTAAATTTTCTTTTGTTCTTAAAATTGCCTTTGCTTCAATATCAAGAACTTCTTTCGCTGTATCTATAAGATTAATTGTTTGCATAACTAATATCCTTTTCTATATTATACAATAATATCCTCTAAAAGTATTACTTTTATGAAAAAGTTGAAATTTTTGTAAACTATTGGCCGATAGACCTACTACAATAGAGATAAAAGAAGTAAAAAATGTTACAAGCAAAAATTCAAAACGACTACATTACCCCTGTGGAAAAAAACACAGACAAAATTTTGGAATTTATTAAAAAATCAATTCGCAAAAGTAAATCCTCAGATATGAAGATTGATATTTCGTCATTGAATTTGTTTGATGCATCAAAAGTGGCAACACTTGCATCAACCTATCACTATTTGAAATTCAATGAAGGCAAAATTGAGTGGCTTGTAGGTTCAAAAGAAGTTGAAAAAATGCTTCGCCCGCTAAATTTAGGAAATAGTAATTTTATATTCGCATAAAAATTAAATAAATTAGTCAGTTGTCGAATTCCATTTCGCCCTTCAAATTTTAACATGCATGTTAAAAAGTAGGTGATATTATGACAACAAAATTATACCAAGTTCCTGTATGCGAACTTAAAGAATTGAACAATTTATTTATAGAAATGACGGCAAAAAATTGTAATCAGCATTGCAAACATTGCTATATAGATTTTCCGTTTTCAAAATCTCCAAAAGATTTTATAGAAATTGACAAGGTTAAAAAAGCTCTTGAAGATACGCAAGGTGAAAACCTTTATTGTATATATTTTACAGGTGCTGAGCCAATGTTACACCCAGATTTTAATGCTATTTTACGACTTTGTTTGAAGCGTACAAATGTTTGTATCTGTACAAATGCCTCTCTTTTAAATGAAAAAAAGGTTCGTTTTTTGAAAAAAGTCGAAGATGAGGGCGAAAACGAAATTATTTTTATGTTACCACTTAATCATTATGATGAAATGAAAAATGATGAAGTACGTTTTAGAGGGTCGTTCAGACAGGTTATGCATGCTGTTAAAAATCTCGTAAAATATGATTTTAACCCGATTTTTAGTGTGACAAATTTTTATAAAGAGGATAAAAAGACACTTATAACTGAACTTGTAAAAGTTTTTGCAAGTCAAAATATTCAATTAGAAGATGCTAATTTTCAAATAAATGAGTTTTATAATAAATATTCAAAAAAGGAAGAATTAGTTGAAAATTTTGGAAAACTAGATTGCCAATACGGTAGAATACTAACTGAAAAGGGGGTCTATGTTTGTCCATTTTTGGCAAATGACCATAGAGGGCGTATGGGTTCGGACTTTACAGACTATGGTAAAAAGGTTTGTTTGGAAACTTCATATTGTGCCACTTGTGCAAAAAATAAAGAGAAAATGTTTTCAATAAACTATAATCATTTTATTGAAACATAACAAATTAAATATCATATATGTTATTATAAATTTGTTTGGCAAAGTAAATAAACGAAGAATGACATTATGCTTCAATATCAATCACTACAAAACTTTTGGTTCTTTATCAATTTCTTTTTTCACTTCTGTTAATTCTGTTGTTGCTTCACGAGTCAAAGCGTCCATATCATAGCCGTTTTCGTCAACGTCTTCTTTAAATCCAAAACCGTATTGGAAGGCTGACGGGATTTGTGAAACTAATTGCTCGTATTCACCAATTACAGAATTTACGCAATGTACAACACCAGGATTGATAACCACAACTTCGCCTTGTTTTACTAATTTTACTGTTGGTTTGCCATCTTTTAAGATATTTAACGCTGCACAACCACTTGTCACTAAGTAAACCTCAGATTGAGCCTTATCATCTCTTGCTGGGTGTTTGTGTAATTTTTCAGAACTGTGTAATTTACGCATATCAACTGGTATTTCAATGTCAGATTGAACCATTGAAGTTCCTAAACTCATCGCTTTACCGTCTTTTGTTGACATCGCAGTTGAATTTGTAACCCAACAACTTGGCTCTAATGACCAGTTGTTTAATTTTTTATCAAAAGAATACATCGCAATATCATCTGACAAGAATTTTAATCCCGTTAAGTCATAGCCCGTTTTGTTATCTTGTTTCCACGCAGAAACAACGGTGTTAACTTCATCATCAGAGAATTTATTTCTGTCTAAACGACCTCTTAATTCATCTTCATTTTTAAAATCTTTTGTCCAGAACACTTTTTCATCATGCGGAATATTTGATTTATGTAAAACTTTTTCGTCTTTTAGTTTTTGAATAACTTCATCACTCATTTCATGACGAGTACCTTTTTTACTAATTTTGCTCTCCATTTTAGCGTTGCGAACACTTGTGTATAAAGGCATTAAAGAATTTACTTCTTCTTTTGAGAAGCCGTTTTTTTCAAGTTCTTTTGCTTGATATTCTGGAACATAGTAATGCTTAAATTTTACGTAATCGTTATCTTTTACATCAACAATTTCTTTTTCAATTAATTTATTTACAACATTTTGGTCAAATTTGTTTTTGTGAATTTCGCCATTATAAAGACGTGCATTAATCCACATTAATTCAGCATACTTGTTTTTAATCATTTGATCGTCTGATTGATTTGAATAATTTGAATACCAATCAAAGTTTTTGTCTGAAGCCATTAACATAGGATATCCTTTTGTAACTTCAAACTTGGCATTTGAGCCTTTATTAATTACAAACGCAGTGTTTTCTTTAATTTCAGTTGTTTTGCCGTCTATTGTCACTTTACCTGTGGCTTTTTTAGGGAATACGACATGCGTATCCCTATCGAATGTGTTAGTATCTTCTAGGTATTTTTTAGCATTATTACCGTAAATTAATTCAGTATTTGTACGTTCTTCGATAATAAAACCACCATTTTTAGTAGGCTTCAACTCTGTTTCATGCCCGTCAGGACTTAAAACAGTAGCCTTTGTAATCATAGGAGCATTGCCAGTAAAGTTGATTAAGTGTTTACCGTACGCTAAATTAGGCAATGTAGCAAAATGAGAAGCAATTTTTGGTGTTTCCGCTTGCTTCCTTTGGGGTAAATGTATATTACTAATGGTCTCTAATTTAGTGTTTTTAATTATTGGGGTAACGTTCAATTTGTTTATACCTATATATTACAACCTATATTATTAATTGTCAATTATACACTTTTTGTTTATTTACATTTTGTTACACAAATGGTTCATAACTGCCGTAATACATGTAATATATCTGAAGATTTAAAATTGCCTTTTATTCGATTTACAACTTTACAATTGTTACATTCATAATAAAAATAATGATTATTTATCTTTGTTTTTAAGCTATAATTTAGGTATGGCAAGAATTAAACAACTATCAAAAAATCTTATAAATCAAATTGCAGCAGGTGAAGTTATTGAACGTCCAATGTCTGTGGTAAAAGAATTGGTTGAAAACTCAATTGACGCTGGTGCTACAAAAATTAGCGTTGAAATAAACAACGATTGCCGAGATATTCGTGTTGCAGATAATGGTTCAGGTATTCACCCTGACGATATCATGCTTGCTTTTTCAAAGCATGCCACAAGCAAAATTGAAAATTCTGATGATTTATATGCCATAAAAACACTTGGTTTTAGGGGTGAAGCCTTAGCTAGTATTATTTCTATTGCAAAAGTTACTTGCACAACACGAACAAAAGATTTTGATAACGGTTTTAAGGTTGAATGTGCAGATTCTGAGGTTAAAAAATCTCAAATGGGCTGTGCCGTTGGTACAATTATGAATGTAAAAGACTTATTTTACAACATTCCTGCACGTTTAAAATTTTTGAAAAATCCCAGAACAGAATTTTCATACATTCAAGAATTAATTCAGTCATTAGCTCTTATTAATACACATGTTGCGTTTGAGCTTAAAAACAACGACAAAACTGTTTTAAAGACAAATGGTTTAGGTAATCTTTTAAACACAATCAAGGATTTGTATTCAAAAGATACTGCAAGTCATCTAAAGGAAGTTTTCAAAACTGATGAACTTTCAGGACTTAAAATTTCTGGTTATGTTTCAACTCCAGATTACACTCGTTCTAGTAAAAAATACAATATTTTCATCAACTCTAGAACTGTAAAATGTCCAATTTTTCAAAAAGCAATTGATACGGCATACAAAAACCTTATTGCAAAAGGAAAATATCCGTTTGTTGTATTAAATTTAGAACTTCCACCAACAGATGTTGATGTAAATGTTCACCCAACAAAAAAAGAAGTTCGATACAAAAATACAAACCAAATTTTTAGTTTTATTTACGCTGGCGTTGATATGGCGCTATCAAATTACGTCGAAAGACAAGCGACAGAAAGCCTTAGCGTTATTGACTTTACACCAACACAAACAGAACAAAAACCGTTAGAAGACGTTTATGTAAGCGATTTACCACTTAAAAAGCCTGTTCAAGATGTATTTTTAAAACCTGTCAGAGATATTCCGACAAAAACATCTTACACACCACAAACAAGCGAAAGACCTTACAAAGAGTCCCAACAAACTCAACAACAATCTTTTATCAAGCCTACTGAAATTCAAGAGCTTGAAACTGAAGAAAAAATTATTGGTCAATACGCTAAAACTTACATTCTTATTGAAAAAGAGGACGGATTAGAAATTGTAGACCAACACATTGCAGACGAAAGATATATTTACGAAAAATTAAAAACACAAAAAGAAATTGCATCTCAAATTCTGTTCATCTCTGATGTTATTGAAGTTACACCAACAGAAGCTCAATTAATCAGAGACAACAAGGACAAATTTGAACACTTCGGTTTTGAAATTGAGGTTTTGAATGACAAAGAAGTAACCTTCAAAAAAGTTCCGCAATTACTTTCTCGAGTAAATACAAAAGAAATTCTGTCAGATATTTTAGAAAATTTAGACGGGGATATTGCAGGATTAGAAGAACATATTTTGATTACAACCTCTTGTAAGGCAGCAGTAAAAGCTCATCAAGAGTTGTCATTATTTCAAATGCAAGAATTAATCAAAAAATGGCGAAAATGTGAAAAGCCTTACACTTGCCCACATGGTCGCCCAATTTCAAAATTAATTCCACACAAGCAAATTGCAGGATTTTTTGAAAGAAATAAATAGTCAGACTTTGCGTAAGCTGTAGCGTAGCGGAACACCGCAAGCGCCATATTTTCATACTGTTAACATGTTGTAACATGAATATAATATTCATGGCAATAAATTTTTCCAAAAATACTTTATATAAATACGAGAGATTATTTTGGAGAGTTAAATTTAATG
>ERZ1023839.18-NODE-18-length-67679-cov-12.739442_pt1 | contig 67679 bp, 59 predicted proteins | sample MGYA00380383_ERZ1023839 | MGnify/ENA primary metagenome ERZ1023839 (study PRJEB33179, sample SAMN07449065) | human gut metagenome | biome: Human-gut; feature: Human associated habitat; material: Faeces | host: Homo sapiens | place: India:Kasaragod | collected... | reverse complement strand
CTAGAGTTTTTAAAATAAAAAAGTATTTCTTAATCGTTTAACTCTATATTATTTTGTTTTGCATTTTTAATATTTACCATATAAGAATGACCAAGTATTTTTACGCAGCCACCTTGTTTTAAAATATTCTTATTTTGAATCGCCTGTAACTTTACTTGTTTAATATTATGTTTAAATATCCAATTTTCTTTTTCTTTCAAGAATTTTGAAATATCTTCGTCAGAACAATCAATTGGTACCGAACAATTAATTTTGTTATCCGGAAGAATTCTAATATTGTAGTTTTTTACTTTTTTACGTTCTACGTTAATTAAAAATCCTTGCTTTTCTTTTAATAAATAATAACTTTTCATTAGAATATACTCTTTGCCGTCATTAATATATCTTCTTCGATTTTGTCCAATTTATCCATTGGCAAATTTATACCATTATCATCAAGAAAATCAAATATGTTGTCTTCGATCTCTTGTTTAATATTATTTATTAGAACTGTATTGTATTGCCAACCTGGTTTTTGTGAATTTCTAAAAGTATTTTTTATTGATATTGCTAATTTACCAAGTTGATTGTCTATTTCATCATTTTCGTTAATTTTTATTATTTGTTCAAGTTCTAATTTAAGATTACCATAGAATCCCTTTGATTCATCGTCATCTGAAATTATTGTAGGATATTTATTCCCAACAAAGCCTTTTTCGTAATCTTTTTCTAAATCTTGCATTTGTGCTAAATATGCTTCTTCATTTCTTGATCTGTTGTATTCAGCAATGGTTTGGTCAAGTCTTTCTCTAAATGTCATATATAAAATAGGATCTTTGTCTCTATTTTCCGATAAACTTGTAGATATATTGTTCACCATAGCTTCTGCTTTAGCTCTTTTGGATGGAAGTTTATCGAGTTCTTTTCCCATTGTTTCTTTGTCTGATAAATACAATGGATTTATAACTATTTCATCAGCTTCGGCTGAAACAAATTGATTTAGTAAATTCTTTATAGAAGATTCATAAACAGAAAAGTCTACAATTTCTCCAAAGCGCAGTTTTATTCCACTTCTTAATTTTTGCAAGTAAACATAATCTTTTTGTAATTTTTGAATTTCATCAATTCCGATTCCTTCATATACATTATAATTACTTATGGCAGTATCTAATGAATTAGAAAAATTAAGTAATTTTTCATAAAAATCTTTTCTTGTTTCTTCATCTTTAAATAGTAATTGAATTTCTTCCGTATCATTTGTATTGTGACCGTCAAAGAATTTCATTACTTTGCTATGATTAGAATATAATTCTTTCTTAATATCTTCGGGTCCATAGATTGTTTTTTGAATATCGTCTTGATCATATTCATTCATGCCTGATTCTTTATCTGTATATAAATCCATAGCGGAAGTCAGGTTTTCAAATATTCCATAAAAATCCACTATTCTACCATTCTTTTTTCCCGGGAATACACGATTTACACGAGCAATAGCTTGTAATAAATTATGTGTTTTTATCGATTTGTCTATATATAAAACTTGTGCAATTGGAGCATCGAATCCGGTTAATAATTTATCTTTAACTATTAGTATGTCAATGTCTTCGCCATCTGTAAAACTATTTTTTGCCCAGTCTTCGTATGCTTCGTAGTTCTGACCGTATAATGGTTCAATTTCTGCTTTGAAGAAGTTCGCAATTTTATCTTTATCATTATTATCTAAATCTTCTCCTTCAGCTTTTGATTCTGGTGATATTACAACAGCAGTTTTAATACCTAAACTTCTTAAAAGCTTGTGTAATTCAATAGCACTTACTCTTGAAGATTCAGCAATCATTGCTTTAAATCCGTTCGGCTTAATATATCGTTCATAGTGTTGTTTTATCGCATAAGCAAGACAAGTTAACCTTGGCATAGTTGGTGCTATACTTGCAAAACGACTATATTTTCTTTTTAAATCTTCCTGTTGCATTTCTGTTAGACCAATTAAACATTGTTCTAAATATTGGTCAATTGCATTACTGGTAGTTTTTTGTGGAATTTTACGTCCTTCATAAACAAGCGGAACAATAACTTTATCTTCTTCTGCCTTATTTATTGGATAACTATCAATTAATGGTCCGATACGTTTATATGTATTTTGTTTCTCTGATTTTAATAAAGGCGTTCCAGTAAAACCAATCTTAACTGCATTTGGTAAAACATCTGTCATAAAGTTATGGAAATTACCACTTTGAGTTCTATGACATTCATCAATCAAGATAAAAATATTTTTATCATTAAGCTTCGTTTTTTGTTTTGCTGCTTTTTCAAATTTATGAATAACGGTTGTTATAAGTGTTTCGCCTTCGTCTTTTAGTAGATCTATTAAACCTTTTCCGGTTTTTGCTCTAGCCGGGCTCATTTGAGTGTTAGAAAAATTATCTCTTAACTGTTTATCCAAATTTATTCTGTCATTAACAAGCACAAATCTAGGATTTTTAATCCCAGAATTTTTTTCTTGAGATACCGCAATAATCTTTTTAACCAACATTACCATCGTTAAAGATTTACCACTACCTTGAGTATGCCAAATTACACCATTACGCGTACCTTTATTATCGTTTAAAGTAACACGTTCAATGGCTTTTTGAATTCCAAAAAATTGTTGATAGCGAGCAACTTTTTTTACATTGTTATCATAAAGCGTAAAGTATTGTATTATTTCAAATAATCTTTCTGGTGTCAGTAGTGCAATAATACTTTTATCTTGTTCTTTAGGTACCCTATCTTGAATATATTTATCTAGTTGTTCATTCATCCAACTGGTATTTTTTTCTTTCCAAGGAACAAAATATTCAAATTTTGTACCGCAGGTTCCATATTTAAAACTATGTGGGTTCATTGCAATTACAAGTTGTGCAAATTTAAATAAGTGAGGAATTTCGTCTGTTTTCCAATTTTTAATATTTTGTTTAATGCCTTCATCAATACTTACGGCTGATTTTTTGCATTCTATTACAACTAGTGGGATTCCATTAACAGTTAAAATAATATCAGGTCGTCTTTTAGAACGATCCAATTTTTGAACAGAAAATTCTTCTGTAACTCTTAAAATATTGTTTTCAGGATGTTTCCAGTCTATAAATTTTAAATCAAAAGAAGATTTTCCTCCATCGTACAAATCTTCTTCATAACTTTTTCCATAAATTAAAAGATCATAGATTTCTTTTGATGTTTTCATTAAACCCGATTGAAGCGGAACGTCAATATCTGAAATCGCACGAGCGATATTGCTTGAAGAAAATTGGAATTTTTCTCCTTTGTAGTCATATCTTTGACTTTTTAAAAAGTTCATTAAGTCATCTTTTAAGATAACATTGTATAAACTGCCTCGTTGTTTTTCAGCTTCGGTTGGAGATATATAAATCCAACCCAGTTTTTCAAGCAATTTAATTGCAGGTTCTTGGCTTTCAGGTCTTTCGTTATGTTGATAATAATTTAATGTCATATTTACACCCTTATTTTACAAATTTATTTCTACAAATGGTAATATTTTCCATTGATCGTATATATTTTCTATTACTTCGCCATTATGAAATGGGAAAGATTTAGAATAACATCCAGAATAACTTCTTTCCCCTTCAATAATCGGTATATAAAAGTCTTCTGAATTTTCAATTCTATAATCAAGTGAACTTCTAATTAAATTTGAACAAACATCATCTTTTTCATATAGATATCGTGGAGAGTATCGTACAGCAAATAAAATAATGTTTGCTGCTATTGCGTTAATGCAATTTTCCAATGTTGCTAAATGAAAGTTTTCATCAATGTTATGCTTAATTTTATTATATGAATCATACCAATAAATTGATTTTGTTGGTTCAATTTCTTTCCAATTCTCAAAAGGACAACATTTATATGGATTTGCATATCCAACTAAAGATAATTTATATTTTGACAAATCAATATATTTTAATAATTCAACATAATTTTGGGTGCTTTTATTTTTGCCAAAATTATATTTTTTCAAACTACATTCAAGATCAGAGCAAGCTAAAAATAATAATTCTCTTGCCTTATGGCTATATGCTTTTAAACCATCACTAGATGGTTCAACATAAAGTAATAGTTCTTGCAATTTTTGAACTAAAATACCTAAATCCCTTTTGGCTCTATATGCCTCTGGAATAGAGAAATTTAATTCTTCTTCGATATTATTTCCCATTAAAGGTTTCCAAATATGTTTATATTTAACTCCAATTTCTAGATTTTCTTTTTTAATAATCGAATATTCATAAGCATATTGAATAACTTTTTCAATATTATAATTATCATCACATATCATTAAAGAATCTATTGCCGGAGCATAATTTGCTCTCATTATTTGCATAAAAACATTTTGTTTTTTTGCATTTCGATATGCAATTATTAAACCTCCGTCTTTTTTAGCAAAATAAACATCCGTTTTCATTTTACACCTCATTAACCCTTACAATTCCGGTTAAAAGTAATTGCGAGAGCGATTTTTTAAGCTGTTTATATTGCTCAAGTTCTTGTTCTAGTAATTCAATTTCTTTATCAAATTGTGAAAGAATTTCTGCTATTTTTATTTGTTCCTGTTTATTATTAGGTATTTTAAAAACTAAATTTTCAAAAGTGTCTTTGTTTATAATTGATGTAGCACTTGTTCCAGCATATTTTTTTAACAACAATGTATTATTTTCAATTAAATAGTATATAAAATCTGCACTCATGCTGTCATTTGGAATAATTGCGTTTATTTGTTGATTACAACTACCTTTTACTTTTAAAATAGCATTTTTACCAATACTTGCAATGCAAGTTACCAATACAGAATCTTTTGGCAATAACCTTGCCTTAGTTATGCCTATATTTGATAGGTTTCTATCACCTTTGTAAATATATTTATTAGAGTTTATATCACTAGGTGTTATCCAAGGATACTCTGTGCCATAATATTCTTTTATATCTGTACTGGGAGTATTACCTGTAACAACATTTCCCAATTTACTAACAGAACATTTTATCCAATCTATTTTCGGGGTATATAATTTTTGCATTAAATATTTTTTTTCTTGTTTCTTTTCTATAAGCAAATTTTCTTTTAATTCAATAACCTTATCGCAACAGCTTAAAATCTCAGCAATTTTTTCTTGCTCTTTTTTGCTTGTATAAGGCACGTAAAGTTTATTATAAAAGTCAGTTTGATTTAATACTCTATTACGACCCGCTCCACCTGGAGACATATCTCCAAGCATCTTTTTTATTCTAGGAAATTTGATAATATTTTCATAAAATTTAACGCAAACGTTGTTATTAAATTCGTATGTTGGGAAACGATGCGATACTAATAATCCATCATCTTCTTTTTTTACAATTGCAATAGCATGTTCCCATGCAAAAGTGATATTAACAATTAGGTCATTTTCTTTAACTTTATATAACTCTTCCATTGCAACTGTTTCAGGATCTTCAACAAACGAATGAAAAGTTCCTTTTGCGTGACTTCTTACGCTTAAGCGATAATATGGTTCGTTTGGTTTATCTACACTTCTGTGAACCTGCGTAACAACCTTTTTTATAGGTACAATATCCCAATCGTTTGGCACAATGTATCCAAAACGTTTTTTATATCCTTCAGGAACTTCACCTTTATTTATTAAATCTATTCTATTCTTAATTTCTTGTTTTTTATTCATTTTCATTAACCTCTATATCTTTTGGATAAATATTTATATCATTTATCCAAGTTAATTTGACATTAAATCCAAATGCCTGTAAATTTTCTATTTTTTCTATTAAGGTCATTTTACTCAAGAAGGTCAACTCATTAACCTTTTTTGAATTTATAATCAAATAATTTATTGTTGCACCAATAGGAGTATCAGGGATATTTATTCCTGCAGCATCCTTAACTTTATTTATATAATTTTTTGTATCCATTTTGTAGGCTCTTGCTGAAGCATATCCTTGAGCAAATAAATGAGTAAGCTTATCTGCAGATGTTCCTATTTTTGCATGGATAAATTCATTTCCATCTTGATTGTATGAATCGCAAACTTCTATTTGATCACCATCAATATTGATTAATTTTTTATCTAGTAATATATATCCATTGGATTTTGCAAATTCAATATTAAAAAGTCCTTCTCTTGGAATTTTTTTATCAGTTGATTTTTTGTATTTGTCCGTTTTAGTATAGTTTATTATTTTCTTAACAGTATTTGTTTTAATATCATCTTTTAATACAAAATTATTATTTGTTATATCTTTAATTATCTTATTTATTCTATTATATTTATCCTCTTCAACTTTATGCCATATCTCATTTGATAAAATATAAATTCCATCTTCATATTTAAATTCGCCATATAATGCTTCTATAATATTCCAGCATTTGCAAATATTACCATCTTCATCTAGCAATATTACTTGGTCATTTTTTAAGTCATCCAAGGATAGATTATTTTTTAGATTTAGATAATCATTAAAATCTAATTTTGCATATAGTTGTTCATCTTTATCAAAATTACCATCTATTTTATATTTCACACCACTAATACGCATGAAATCATAATCCATCTCTGGTTCAAATAAGTACATCTTATTGTTATTATCTAACAATTTTTCGCAGAGTAAACTATATAATTCTTCAGATTTACTTTTTTTAACAGGCTGCAATCCTTTAAACAATAATGCTACTTGTGCATCTGTAATACTGTTATATAACTCTATAAGTTCTATAATTCTTCTGTCTAAATATTTTATACATGGGATTTCATCCTGTTTAAACTTAAATTTTATATTTAAAGGCCCATATTTGCCTATAACGGAAGAAAAATCTGTAGAGTCTTTATCTGCTAATAAATTTAGTTCCCTCATTACTTCATCAGAATCCAATAGAGAAAACAATGCCTCTTGGTCTATTTCATTTGCAAACATTCTATTTTTATTGACGGGATCACCTTCTATACTTCTTGATTGAGCAATTTTTACTCTTGCTTGCTTATTTAATAAGATTTTTTGTGCTACAAAAATACCAAAAGTATTATTAATTTTACCTTTAACAATATTATGACGTCCTTGACCAAAATTAATAGCAAAAATATAATTGTGTCCCTTATAACTAATATCTTTTATAAGTGTTAATCCCTCAGAAATTGTTTTGCTATAAAAATCTGTGATATTTGGTTCTTTTAAAACTTTTTTTTGAAAATCCTTTAGCCATTTTGGATAATCTTTATTTCCATTTTTTTTGTACAGTATGTAATTAGAATCTTTTAATATAATATTTTCTTCTTTGTAGTCAGAAATAAATATTTCTAAATTATCCTTCGTACACTCTTCTGTTAATAATGAAATAGTGAGAGGTACGCTAATATATTTGTCGTTTTTTGACATTATTTATCCTTTCCTGATTTCTTTTCAGCAATCATTTCATGTTCAATGGCTTCTAATTCTTTTAAATCTTCTGCATCAGCTTCTAATGCTTCTTGCTTTTTGCGTGCTTCATCAAATTCAAGATAACGTTTTTTAGCAATTTCGTTAGCTTGTTTTCTTGAAATTGCACCTTTGCCTTTTAAAATTTCGTAATCATTAAAGTTTAAGAAGCCATCAACTTTTTCTTTCCAATCACTCATAGATAGTTGTCTTCTTCTTTGAGCTTGATTTTCAGCATAGTCCAAAAACATTGAAACAAGTCTGTCTAACTCTTTAATTTCATTTTGTTGAAGATAATTTTTTGCTATAATTACATCTTGCTTACGAACCCTTGAGCCACTCCAATTTGTAAGATTCATATTTGGTTTAGTAGCATCTGCACGATTTACAATTATTTCTGCTGCGGTATTATTTGTAACAGCGTGCAAAAGTTTGTTCTGAACTTCTGCAAAAAAGTCGTTTGATGCTTTTAGGTCATCTTTATAATCTACACTTAGTGCAAATAAATCACGGACTTTTTGATAAAATCTTTTTTCGCTTGCACGAATTTCTCTGATTTTTTCAAGGAGTTCGTCAAAATAATCCCATCCCGCAGGATTTTTTAATCTTTCGGTATTGAGAACAAAACCTTTAATGATGTACTCTTTTAATGTTTGTGTTGCCCATTGTCTAAATTTTGTTGCTTTTGTTGAATTTACCCTATAACCGACAGAAATAATAGCATCCAAATTATAGTGTTTAATTTCTCTGTTAACATTTCTGTTTCCTTCTTTTTGAACTACCGAGAAAAATTCGGTAGTTCGATTTTCCTCTAATTCTCCAGCTTCATATATATTTTTTAAATGCACTCCGACATTGTCAGTAGAACATTCAAACAATTGTGCAATGAGTCTTTGAGTCAACCAAATTGTTTCATTTTCTAGGTCAAGTTGTATATCAAGTTTGCCATTTGGTGTTTCGTATATAATTAATTCTTTTTTGTCGTCTTCCATCTATACCCCCAAACCTAGTTCTTCTAAATATTTATTTAGCTGCTTCTCAACATTTGCGAGTTCTGTTTTGATATTTTTGATATTATTTCTAACTTCATCAATATCAATAATCTCTTCCTCTTCAAATGTATCAACATAACGAGGAATATTTAAATTGAACTCATTTCCCTTGATTTCGTCATATGTTGCAAGATGTGAGAATTTCTCAATAGTTTTTCTATTATCATAAGCATCTAAAATATCTTGAATGTTCTTATCGGTTAACTTGTTTTGAGTTTTATCTTTAATGTATCTTCCTTCGCCTGATGCATCAATAAATAAAACATTTTTATCTGTACGATTCTTTTTAATAACCAATAAACAGGCCGGAATTGATGTGCCGAAGAATAAGTTTTCAGGAAGTCCGATAACCGCATCTAACAAGTTTTCTTTAATAACCCTTTTTCTTATAATGCCTTCTGATGCTCCTCTAAAAAGAACTCCATGAGGAACAACTGCAACCATTCTGCCGTCAGGTTGTAAACTATTTATCATGTGTAATAAAAATGCCCAATCACCTTTGCTGGATGGAGGTACACCCCAGTCAAATCTGTTATATGGATCAAGTTTTGCTTCCATTTTAAATTTCTTATCTTTATTCTTATTGTTGCCGTCATTTTCTCCGCCGGGGTTAAATCCTTCAGCCCACTTATCCTGAGAAAAAGGCATATTAGCAACAACTACATTAAACTTCATTAAATTCCCATCACTATCAAGGTGAGCAGGATTTGCTAATGTATCACCCCAAGCAAGTTTTGCATCCATAATGCCGTGGATAAACATATTCATTTTACCCATTGACCAAGAAGAGCCGTTCATTTCTTGCCCATAGATAGCAACTTGTTTAACTCCGGCATATTTAGCAGCTCTTATCAATAAAGAACTTGAACCGGATGTCGGATCATAAATACTGTCACCGGATTTTGGTTTTGCAATCCGTGCCATCAACTCTGACACCATCATTGGAGTGAAGAAAGAGCCCGCCTTTTTACCGGCTTGACTAGCAAATTCACCAATCATATATTCAAATGCATCGCCAAGAACATCTGAAGCAACCTGGTTTTCTTTTACTTCAATCATTGAAGGTCTTAAATCAAGTGGTTTAAAGTCTTCAAGTAGATTTCTTAATGTTGTAGCTTTTTGCTTTGAGTTACCTAAATTAGCTTCACTATTAAAATCCACGCTTCTAAATACACCTTGTAATTGTGCATTATTATCTTCAATAGCACGCAATGCGGCATTAATTTTTTGTCCTATTTCAGAGTCATATCTATTATCATATAGGTAATCGAAAGTTTGTTCTTCTTGGAGTACAAAAGGTAAACGAGACTTTGCCCTTTCCAATCTTGCTTCATCGTTATATTTGTCTTTTAAATCATTTAAATTTTCTGTATATGTGTCACTTAAATATTTAACAAACAACATAGATAAAACATAGTCTTTATAATTTGCAGCATCAATTATGCCTCTGAAGGTATTAGCCCCACGCCATAAAGCTGCTTCAATATCAGATTTAGTAGTTTTCATTATATTTCTCCTTTACTTAATTTTTCTTGTATTATTTCATTTTGAATTTTTTGTTGTTCTAATAATTTTGATAATAAATTCTCTTTCCGTTTCATGAGTTTTGCAATTTCAATTAGCTTATTTTGCTTTTGTAATGTAGGAATGCAAATTTCAACATTTTCTATTGAGCTTGTTTTTATTGATCTCAGTTGAAAACCTTCTTCAAGTTTTTCAACTTGATTGATAAAATCCTTATTTTGCATAACCAATTGCAAATACTCAGGCAAAATATTATTCTTGGCATTATCGTTTAATCTTATTATGCCAAATTGAGAAGGAACAACAATATTTTCTTGCGAATCGTTTATTAGACATGATTTTAATGGTGAGAACAACCTAATAAGTATATCATTTTTAACGGTTAAATATCGATCTGTTAACTTATCTTTACTGATAAAATCATCACATTGATCTTCATCTAAATTTCCTTGTTCATCAATAGAACGTAATGTAACAGTTTTATATTGATAAGTTTCATTTGTTGAAAATTTTTCCATTACGTTTTGTTTGATTAACTCAAGTTGTTTTGCGCCTGCTCGTGATAAAACAAGTCCCATTTGAATATTTACGATATCTTTTAGTTTTACTTTTTTCATTATTTTAATTCCTTTTGATTTTGGAAAGAGGAAATACTCCCTCTTTCCATTAAAATCTTAATTAGCTCGTGTGAGCTTCCTTGCAGCAAAAATAGCAACCATCTGCCTTTGCATAAAATTTTCTTGCATATGCAACAGCTTGAATCCCATTTTCAAACATGCCAAGATATTCCACGTCATGTGCCATCTTGAGATAAGTACAATGTTCTTCATGAACTTCGTGATCGCCATTTTGTTGTGCAGAGTTGTTAACATAATATTTATGTAACATTTTAATCTCCTAAGGGTTACTAATCTAAACTCTGCACTTGATTTTTTTATTAAAATCGTTTAAGATGTAGTTGCGAAGCTAACTTAAACGTTAGTGCAAAGAATTCCTATCGAACAAACCCTTTATAATGTTCATAGGAATTTTTGTTCTACATACATATTTGCATAAAAAATTAAAAAGTCAATAGTTTATTCTTTATATTTTTGTTATACATTGATATTTACAATATAAATATACAAATAAGAGATTCTTTTTTTAGGTCAAAATGCTTTTTACAAAAGGATTTATGGAATCCATTATCACTAATAATTTTATTTAAAATTGATATTTACAAAACTTTACAAAATTAAAATTAATACAAAAATTTTATAAAGCATTAGTGTATTCATCTCCATCTCATAGATAATTACATCTTGTTCTGTATGTTAAATTACAGTTTTTTAGTGGAGACATTCGAACCCTACGGGTTCTACCTCTCAAAAACGATTATTAATCGTTTTTTCGGCAGAGTCTCCACGCGTAAGTTTTAAAACTCCCAAAAAATTTGGGAGTTTTTTATTATTGTTGCCAAGTTACACTATATAGTTGAAGCAATTCATTAATGTCTTGTGTGTTACCGCTTTGAAGTACGTCTTCTGTACTTACATAGTCTTTTGTGTTCAACCAAGTTGTAACATTTTCTTTTATAGTGTTAATTTGGTCAATTGTAAAGTAAGAATTATCATTTGTATTAACTTTTTCAATTTGACCTTTACCAAAATAATTTTCAATTTGAACCAATTTATCTGTCGGTAATTGTTCCGTTTCACCAAATTCTGCCAAGATTTCATCACGTTTAGTTGAGTCAAATAAGAACAAATCTGATGTGTTTGTATCATCAAAGATATTATTTTGTTGTGCCACATTGAAGAAAATGCCAACAGAGTCTTTTCCTGCATCAATATTAATTACATCATTATCTCCAGAGGTATCAGTAATTTTTGCTGCCTCTAAGCCAATTTCGTAAGTATCGTTTCCGTCACCGCCATTAGCCTCTGTGAAATATTTTGATTTAGCATAAATCGTATCGTCTCCAGTTCCACCATATAAATAATTATATTTAGAATTTTCATCACCATATAATTTGTCGTTTCCGGCATCACCGTACAAGTAATTAAAATCACCACTTCCTCCGTACAATTCGTCATCACCGGCACCACCATATATCATATCGCTACCGTCGTTACCGTAAATGGTATCGTTTCCGGCTCCGCCATATAATGTGTCATTATATTCTCCGCCGATAATTGAATCATTTCCGGCACCGCCATCAACCGTAACAGCACCTTTATTGTCAGATGTAATTACGTCATTATAAACAGTACCGTCAGTTCTCTTTTTAGTATCTGCCGTAATATTTACCATATTTTTATTAATCAAGTCAGACAATTTTGTTGTAACTTGAAGGTTTGGATCATTTGGATCTTTTGTTTTTATGTATTTAACAGAAGTTGTACTGTTGTTTTTGATGTAAGAATCAATATATACATAATCAAAATTTCTTGAACCATAGTTTATAATAAGACTTCCTGAAGCCTTGTCATAAACAAATTTCAAATCCTTAGCGGTCATATCTACAAATTCTAAAGTATCTGTACCGCTACCAGAATAAATAGTATCTCTGCCGTCGCCGTCATTGAAAATAAATGTATTTTGACCTGCATCACCATACAATTTATCGTTATCTAAACCGCCAACGATTGTATCGTCGCCTGTACCACCTTTAATTATATCATTTCCGGCACCGCCATATAATTCATCATCATCTCTGCCACCTTCAATGTAGTCGTTTCCTGCACCACCTTGAATAGTGTCATCACCGTCGCCACCATAAATAGTATCTGCTTGAGTTCCGCCAGAAATCACATCATCTAATACAGAACCATATAATTTGTTTTTCTTATTCACAGCACCCATAATCTCAATTGGTGCTAAGTCTTTGATATCAACAGTTGTTTTTTCACCATTATATTTACCAATGATTGTATTAACTGAACAATTACCTTTAAAATAAGAAGAAATTGTTACAGAGTCAACCATATTTCCTGCTTGACCATAGTAGATAATTAAATCATTGCCGTTTTTAACAAATCTAAAGTTGCTTGCTAAATCAAGATTGCCAAAATCTAAAATATCATGTCCTGCACCTGAATAAATAATGTCGTTTCCATCACCAACACTGAAATGGAAGGTATTAACTCCGGCATCACCATACAAGCGGTCATTACCTTTACCACCCTCAATATAATCATCTCCGGCACCGCCATGAATTATATCATTACCATTTCCGCCGAATAAAGAATCATTATCAGCACCGCCGTCAATATAATCATTGCCGTCGCCACCATAAATTGTATCTCTGCCGTCGTTTCCATACAATTTGTCGTTGCTCATTCCGCCGTCAATATAATCATGACCGCTTCCGCCTGAAATTGTATCTGCTAAATTACCGCCAATAATACTATCATTATAAGCTGTACCTGATAAAGAATTTTTTCTATTTTGAATACCGTCCATTGAAATAAATTTGCCGTCTTCAGCCAACAATTCAATTAACAGTTTAGTGTTGTTCTTATCAGGGCCAACTTGAACATATTTTACAGATGAAGATTTTGCAAAATATTTGTCTAAAATAACTTTATCGTATTCATTATTTTCATTATAATAAATTACCAAGTTACCGCCATTATTAGTAAATTTCAGTTTACTAAAATCTGCAATATCATCAAATATTAACGTATCAGTACCTTTTCCTGAATATACGGTGTCTTGAGCATCACCGTTTGCGAAGTGAATATAACTTTCATTAGCATCGCCGTAAATTTTATCATCACCCTTGCCACCGTAAATAGTGTCATTACCGTTACCACCATGAATTATGTCATTACCTTCTTCACCGTAAAGTAAATCATCACCGTTTCCGCCGTCAATATAGTCATTACCTTGACCGCCATGAATTTCATCATTATCGTTTTCGCCATAAATATAGTCATTTCCGACACCGCCGTAAATTGTATCATTACCGTTTCCGCCGTAGATTTTATCGTTTCCGCCAAGATAACTTGTTAAATCATCTGTATCACCGTAAATCAAGTCATTACCATTTCCACCATTAATAAAGTCATGACCAAGTCCACCTTGAACAGTGTCTTTGCCGTCACCTGCTGAAATAGTGTCATTGTAGTTTCCGCCTAAAATGCTATCATTTAAGAAAGTTCCATTTAATTTATTTTGTGATGTTAAAGAACCTTTTGAATGCAACGGCATTATAGTTTCTGTACCTGTATTATCAACAAAAACAATTTGTCCGTCTTTTTCACTAATTTTATATGATTTATTTTCTTTATCTAATATCGTTGTAAATGAAGTTTTACCTCTTAATTTAAAGTAATCTGCGACGGTAACACTATTAGTATATACGCCATTTGAATCTTTTTGTCTGATTACAAGATTATTTCTAGAGTCATTAAAGAATTCTAAATCACTTAATTTTGCATCTTTAAACACAAAAGTATCAGAACCTTTGCCAGAATATATAGTATCATCACCGTCATATGCATTGAAAATAAAGGAATTTTCGCCACCTTCACCATACAGTTTATCGTTGCCTTTTCCGCCTACGATAACATCGTCACCATTACCTCCTTTGATAATATCATGACCTAAACCGCCGTCAATTGTGTCATTGCCGTCGCCACCAAAAATTGTGTCGTTAGCGTTTCCCCCAACAATATTATCGTGCAAGAATGTACCGTTAATTTTATTCTTCCTCGATTGATTTCCTGTAATTTCAACTTTTAAATCAGAATCTGACAAAATGTTATGAGTTCCGTCAGTTGTTAAAATATCTTTTACAGATGAGTTTTTACTTCTAAAGTAGTCTGCAATCATAACAGAGTCATCAGCATCACCATAATTAATAATTAAGCTATTGCCACTTCTAGAAAATTTTAAATCAGCAAATTCATCATCAATATTTAAAATGTCATAGCCACGACCTGAATAAACAGTGTCTTTGCCGTCACCTGCTGCGAATAAAAGAGTGTTTGTACCAGCTTCACCATATAGACGGTCGTTTCCTGCACCACCTTTTATTGTATCATCGCCCAAACCACCATAAATCATGTCATTGCCTGCACTACCTGTAATTAAATCATTACCACCATAACCATATATTTTTTGATTTAAACCTGTTGCAGTCAAAACGTCATTTTCATTTGAACCTTTTAATACATTATTTTTAGAATTTACATTGTTTGATGAAGCAAATTCGTTATAGAAATCTTTCAAGTCTTTAATTGTGCCGTCTTTGAATTTGGCAAACATATTAACAACAGCATTAGTATTAAAGTAATTTGAGATAATTACTTTATCATCGCTACCATATTCAAGAACTAAATTATTTCCGACTCTCGAAATAGTTATATCGTCTTTGTTCATATCAGTAAAGAACAAGGTATCAGTACCGCTTCCAACTAAAACTGTATCTATTCCGCTACCGCTAGAAAATTCAAAAGTATTATTTCCTGCATTACCTGCTAAACGGTCGTTACCTGCGCCACCGATAATGTAATCATCACCGTTGCCACCATTGATAACATCGTCTCCTAAGCCACCTTCAATAGTATCATCGCCGTCACCACCGTTGATTGTATCATTATAAATTCCACCTATAATGCTATCGTTTAAGAAAGTACCGCTAATATTGTTTTTAGAAAGTTCGTTTCCAACGATATCAACTTGCAAATCAGCATCTGACAAAATATTATGTGTTCTGTCTGTTGTTTCCAAATCTTTTACAGAAGAATTTTTGTTTCTAAAGTAATTTGCAATCGTAACAGTATTTTCTTTACCTGCATTTTCGTAAGTTATAATTAAATTTAAACCGTTTCTTGTAAATTTTAAATCACTAAAATCTATATCTTTGAAATTCAAAATATCATAACCATTGCCACCATAAACCGTATCGTTTCCGTCATAATTGGTTATGTTGAAATACATTGTATTCGTACCAGCATCGCCATATAATTTATCGTCGCCGTAACCACCATAAATACTGTCATTGCCGTTTCCGCCTTTGATTATGTCATTATCATCATAAGTACCATAATTACCTTTAGGTGTTTCCATATCACCATAGATTATGTCATCACCATTACCACCGTTAATGACGTCATTACCTTTGTTACCGTAAATTGTGTCATTGCCGTCGCCACCGTTGATTGTGTCGTTATAATATCCGCCGGTAATTGAATCTTTCATATAAGTACCAGCCATATTATTTTTTGAACCTTTGTCGCCTTCAAACAATACAGTTATTTCTGATTGAATGTCATGTTCTACATTGTTTTTGTCAATAAGTTTCTTAAATGAAGTTTTTGAAGTCTTTGCATAATTTGCAAGAGTAACGGTATCGCCTAAATCGTTATATTGAATGATTAAATCGTTACCAGAACGGATAAATTTCATATCTGCAAAATCTGCAGTTTTAAAGTTTAAAATATCAGTACCATTGCCGGAGTATACGGTGTCATTACCGTCACCGTCAACGAAGTAGAAATTATTTGTTCCAGCTTCGCCATATAATTTATCGTCGCCTTTGCCACCATAAATATTATCGTTTCCATTGCCACCGTGGATTGTATCATCATTATCTCCACCGTACAATATATCGTCACCGTTTCCGCCTTCGATGTAGTCGTTACCTATTCCGCCTTTTATAACATCGTTTCCATTATCACCATACAATTTATCATCGCCGTCGCCACCGTCAATTGTATCGTCACCGTTTCCACCACGTAAAGTATCATCTAAGTTTCCACCAGTGATGTCGTCATTGTTGTAGCTTCCTGTTAAATTATTTTTAACATCTTTTTGAGCAACAACAGTTAACACTTTGTCTGTCATATATGCTCGTAAATCGGCAACTTTTATAATATCTTGACCATGTGCATCTTGTCCCTCAACAGTTTTTATTGTTTTAACAGAAACTCTGCCTTTTAATCTGAAATAATCCTTGATTGTAACTGAATTATTTTCTTTCAAAGCATCTGTATCACCATATTTGATAATTAAATCGTTTCCTTCTTGGAAAAATGCTAAATCATCATATTTTGCATTATCAAATACTAAAATATCAGTACCTTTGCCTGAAATAATTGTATCGTTATTCAACAAGTGCATATCTGAATCGGGATTTTCTACAGATTTAAAGTGGAAGGTATTTTCGCCAGCATCACCATATAACAAGTCACTTCCGTTACCGCCATAAATTGTATCATCGCCATTTCCACCATAAATGGTGTCTCTGTCATCGCCACCGTATAATACGTCATTACCGTTGCCACCATATATTAAATCTTCTCTGACACCGCCAATAATCGTATCATTACCGTTTCCGCCGTCATAAATATTTCCTGTGAATTCTGGTTCATTACCACCTATAATTAAATCGTTATAAATAGAACCAGTAATGTTGTTAACTCTATTTTCTGGAGCTTCAATTCCGATAACAGTATCACTATCATTAATGATGAAGTTCATATCCCTTCTGATAATTTCATCTTCGCCAGTTTTATACAAGCCTTCAATTCTATAGATAGATTTTCGAACTTTTGTATTGAAATAGTCTTTGATTGTTACTGAATCTGTAAAATTACCTTCACCATCAACATTTCCATATCTAATAATTAAATCATTTGAATATGGATCTTTTTCATATTTTAATTTTGAAAATTCAAAGTCTTTGAAAATTAGAGTATCGTTACCTTTTCCTGCAAGAATTGTATCATTTCCATCACCGGCTTTGAAGTAAATTTTATTTTCTCCATCACCACCGCTTAAAATATCATCACCTTTTCCGCCGTGAAGTTCATTATTTCCAGCTTCGCCATACAATTCATCATTGCCATTGCCGCCATATAAAACATCGTCACCAACACCGCCATGCAATACATCGTCACCGTCATTGCCGTTGATTGTATCGTTTCCAGCGTTACCATAAATGGTATCTTTGTTAGCACTACCGTCAATATTTTCGCCTAAGAATGAACCATTTAATTCATTGTCGTATTTTGTGTCAGCTTCCATTGTTAAATCATCTAACAAATTACCAATATGGTAAGATTTTCCTGTTGAATCAACTAAATTTTTGACTGAAGATGCACCATTGTTTTTGAAGTAATCATCAAGTGTAATTGATAAATTATTTGCTGTATCACGAATAATCAAATTACCTTTATTATCATTAATAAACTCTAAAGAATTCAAAGTTGAATCTTTTAGAATGATAGTGTCATTGCCTTTTCCAGAGAAAATAGTATCGTTACCGTCACCAGCGTTAAAGATGAATTGGTTATCACCTTCTTCTCCGTACAATTTATCTTTTCCTGTTCCGCCGATAATTATATCGTTACCGCTTCCTCCGTGGATTTCATCGTTACCGGCACCGCCTATGATATAATCTTCTCCCTCACCGCCGAAAATAGTATCATTACCGTCACCACCGTTAATAGAGTCATTACCTTTGCCGCCATTGATTGAATCAGCTAAGTTTCCACCTGTGATTGTATCTGACAAATTTGAACCATTTAGTTCATTTTTTTCATTGGCTGAACCATTGATTACAAAACCTGAAAGTTGATTTTTTATTGTAAATCTTTCATTATTTTTATCAACAATATATTTTACAGAACTTGTTAAATTTTCGTCTTTTAAATAATCGACAATTGTAACTGTACTATCTGGATTTGTAGAATTCATACCATATTTGATAATTAAGTTATCACTGTCAAAAGTGAAGGTTAAATCATCGTATGAAACTCCTCTAAATACAAGAGCATCAGTACCTTGACCTGAGTATACAACGTCGTTTCCGTCACCTACAATTGATTGGCTACCGTCATCATTAGTTATTGTGTTATTTGCATTAAATACAATTGTATTATTACCGGCTTCGCCATAAATTGTATCATCACCTAAACCTGCTTCAATGTAATCGTCATAGGTTTCACCTTCGATTTCTTGTTCAAATGGAGTATTTTCATCAAAGCTATCGCCATAGATTAAATCATTACCACCATAAGAAATAATTGTATCGCTACCGGCAGCACCATAAATTGTATCATCATAAACATTATCAGCAGGAGCTGTAATATTATCGTCTAAGAACGTACCATGAACGAGAGTTGCAGAATCTTCATTAAACTTGATAGGAATATTACCAGTCAATAACTCTTGTAATGTTTTTGAAGAACCTGAACTATCCTGAATCTCTGAAACTAAGAAGTGATTATTTGCTTTAAAATAGTCCTTGATAGTAAGAGTTTCCGGAGTACCCTCATCGTCTGGCTTATCTGGATTTTTCACTTTGTTATAAGTTATAACTAAATTCATATCATCTTTTTCATATTGCAAATCGTCAAAAGCAACATCAGTAAAAATCAATTTATCCTTGCCACTTGTACCTAAAATAATTGTATCGTTTCCGCAAGTTTTGCTGAATACGTAAGTGTCATTTCCGGCTCCGCCTTGTAAGACGTCATTACCAGCACCACCAATTAGAGTATCATTGCCATTACCCCCAATTAGAGAATCATCTCCTTCTCCACCGTCAAGTAAATCATTACCGTTACCACCGTCTAATGTGTCGTTTCCGTCTTTACCATAAATGGTGTCATTGCCACCTAGACCATTTAAAATGTTATCAGAATTATTACCTGTAATAATATTGTCTGAATTATTGCCTGTTGCATTTAGTTTATTTGCCCAACCTTTAATATCTTCAAGTGTAACATTCATTTGTGTTACACCATTCCAATAATCCGTATGGTTAGAGGTAATAAATTTCATTAAGGTCTCATTTGAAACAAATGAAAAACCAACATTAGGGTTTCCTGTATCTTGAACGTAGAATCCAACGTTTTTTCCGTCTTTGTCAGTTACAACACCCAAAAGTGTAATAGCATGACCAGCATATTCATCACTTTCATAATCTGGCCATAAGTATCTTGCGTCACCACCCGCAATAACTGCTTTTCCAGCTTTGACAGCATCAATAAGATTATTTAAAATATCTTCTTCTTTATATTTAGCTGAAAAATAGTCATTCCATTCACTAGTAACATATTCGTTTATAACTTTTTGCAAGACTTTAGCTTCTATTGCCGCTGCAATTATGTCATCTAGCATATCAAGAGCCTTATCTGTTTCTCCTGAATCAAGATAAGCATTATATTGATCAATTAATGCATTATATTCATCTGCTGCTTTGTCATAATCATCACAATAATTTTTTAAAGTTGTATCTGTAACCCTTTTTTTTGAATACCAAACATTACCTTCTTCAGCGTAATCACCGATACTACCCGATTCTAATCCCTTTGCTTTTAAAAGTTCTTTTCTTTGTTCGTAAACTGTTGCACCATCTTCTAAGTTTAACTTTCCAAAAGGAATAGTATCTACACCATAAGTATCTTCTTCACCTGTTGTTGGTGAAGTGTATTTGTTAGTAATAGCCCATAAAGTAAATTCATTTTCGTCTTTGTTTTGGTCTTTGATATCGTATTTACCTGCTATTGCTAGAATATTCAAGCAAGATTCAATACCGCAATTGTTGTATTGTTGTTCTTTATCCAATATCCATTTTGCAGGTGCTCCATAAATGTTATAACTATCATTTTTTGAAAGACTTGAATCTATTTCACTACCTTTTTTAACAATGGCATCACTTGAATCCAGTAAAGTAATATTATTTACTCCTTTTATATTCAAACCATTTATATCAACAGTAGAACTAACTGTCTTGTTGTCTATTGATATGTTTAAGCCACTTGCATTATTACTGTATTGTGCCATTATTTTAACCTTCTTATATATACTGATACTTCTCTCCATAATATCAAATTGTTTTTTAATAAATCAATTATTTAATTATTATTTACATATTTTTATATGTTATGTTGTATTTATTATTAAAAATATATAAAAAATCCGAGAAATTTAATTTCTCGGATTTCTATTTTTATTAAAACATCATTTTTTCTGGGTGTTTTGGTAAGTGTTTAGGTAAACCTTCACCGTTTTTAAAATTCTTTTTTTGTTCTTTTTTTACTTTTTCTTGTTTTTGTTTGTTGTTTGTGCTTAATTCAGACGTTTTGTTAGTTTCTTTCACGATTTTTTCCTTATTTGTATTTAATGATTTATCTTTTTGTGTTGAACAAGCGTTAACTATTGTTGCACTCAAGGTTATTGCTATTGCTAAAACTAATATTTTTTTTATCATTACTTTCCCTTTTTATATTTGTTTTATTTGATTTTATGTTTTATTACCTTCGTTGTCAATACTGAAACAATTAGTCCAAATAGCATTAGCATTGGATAAAACATACCTTTTAGTATCATAAATGAACTTACGCCAATTGATGCAGCCAAGTTTGTAGCAATCAATATTTGAGCGCCGTAAGGAATCATACCTTGAACAACGCAAGAGGTTGTATCTAGCAAACTTGCTGTTCTTATTGGGTTAACTCCATATTTTTCTGATAATTCTTTTGCGATAGAACCTGATGTAATAATTGCAACCGTATTATTTGCGGTAAATAAGTTTATAATACCTACCAAAAAACAAATCCCCATTTCGCAAGTTTTATTATCTTTAATCCAACGTCCGGTTTCTTTAATAATGTAGCTAATTCCGCCATTATATCTAACCATTAATAACAAACCGCCTGCAAGCATTGCAACAATAAGAGTTGAAGCCATACTTGTTGTTCCATCACCAATATAGCCAAATGCATCAAAAAGATTGAACATTCCGTAAGATATTCCAATAATCGTATTCAAAATTGTACCAAAAAGAAGTAAAAACATTACATTAACTCCAGAAATACCAAGAATTAAAAGTAAAATATAAGGGCTTACTTTTATATAATTTTGAAGGTTTAATGTAATTTCTGATACGGCAGAATTTGAACTTGCAAAAATTGGTAAAGAATACAAAATAAGACATAAAATTGCTGGAATCGTAATAATTTTTAAGTTATAAAACATTTCATCTCTGATTTCAACATTTTGTGTACGGCTTGCAGCAATCTTTGTATCAGAAATTAAAGACATATTGTCACCAAACATTGCTCCGCCAACAGTTGCTCCAAGAACAAACGAAGGATTTATGCCAAAAGTTTGAGAAATTGAAACAGCAATTGGAATAATTGCAGCAATAGTTCCACAAGAAGTACCAATCGCAAGTGAAATCAAAGCAGAGATTACAAACAAACCTAACACCATAAATCTTGCAGGAATTAGTTGTTGGGCAATATCGACAGCAGCCTCAACTCCACCAACAGCAGTTGCACTTGCCGTAAAAGCTCCAGCAAGAATGAATATCAAGCACATTATCATAATGTCCTTGTTGCCCATACCAAGAGCAAATATTTCAATTTTCTTATGAAGTTTTTCCTTATGATTTAAAATTAACGCAGTTGCAGAGGAAATTATAAATGCAACGGTCATTGGAACTTTTGAAAAGTCTTTTGTCCATAAAGAAAATCCAAAATAGAAAATTACAAAAACAATAAAAGGAATGATTGCCTTAAAACTTGAGTCTCGCCATTGAATAGTTTCTTCAGTATTACTCACAAGATTTCCTTTCCAACTTTTCTAGATTTCTTTAAGCAAATTTTCTACAACAGAACTTGAAACTTTTGCAATTTCATCTTCGCTAAATGTATAACTTTCTGTTGCGTTGTTATCTGCTAAATCTGATATCGCCCTAATTACAACAAATGGAATGTTATTAGCATTAGAAGTTTGAGCAATCGCACAGCCTTCCATTTCAACTGCGGTTGCGTTAAATAGATTATGAATTTCTTTTTTGCGCTCTAAATCAGAAATAAATGAATCGCCAGATGCAATAATTCCCTTGTGAAATTTAACCTTTTCGTCAGATATTCTTTCTAATTTAGCCATTAAGCCTTCATCTGAATTAAAATAAGTCGGTTTATCAGATTCAATTCCTGTGCACAAATAACCCTTAGCATAGCCAAAAGCTGTAACATCAAAGTCATATTGAACTAATTTTTCACCGATAACTATTTCTCCAACTTTTAGATTTTCTGCTATACCACCAGCAATACCTGTGTTAATAATATAGTCAGGGTTAAATTTATCAATAATATATTGAGTGCATAAAGCTGCATTTACTTTGCCTATACCGCTTTTTACAAGAACAATTTTATGTCCGCAAAAAGTTCCTAAGTTGATTTGCAAATTACAATGTTTTATTTCTTCAAGGTTTTCAAGTTTTTGCTTTAATGCTGAAACTTCACAATCCATCGCACCAATAATGCCAATCGTAAGATTATTGCTCATAGCGCATTTTCTCCACAGTCCAATTTTTTAAAACTTCGGACATATCCTTCGCAATTTTTTTAGCGCCTTCTAAGTCATGTTCTAAATAGTTTCCACACTCAATTTTATTAGTTCCTGGAATTTTACCTGTAAAATCTTTTATAAAATTTAAACTTTCTCTAAACAAATCTAAGGCTTCTTGATGTGAAATTTTATCTCTAACTAAGAAATAAAAACCTGTTCTGCAACCCATTGGACCAACATATACAATATCTTCAGAATATTTGCTATTTCTTGCATAAGTTGCAAAAAGATGTTCAAAAGTGTGCATTGAGGCATTCTCTAAATAATCATTTTCCGGATTATTTGGTCGTTTCATTCTTATATCATAAGTTACAACATCTCCATCAATCCTTGATATGTACATACCTTTTTGTAAAATATTGTGATTAACTTTAAAACTTTCAATCGTTTTCATTGCAAATCCTCCAACTTATACACAATATTAATATAAACAAGAAGATTTTTACAGTTAAACTATTTAAGATTTTCTGCGGTGAGATTTTTTTAACATTTTTTGTTGGTATTTTTCATCAAATTGGAATTGATAACCTTCTTTATATCCTTTGGTAATTGCTTTTGAAAATCTTTTTCTTGTTTTCCAATAAGAAGTATGAGCCGCCGCAAAAGTTCGCCAACTTAAAGTTCTTGAATAATCATAGAAAAAACCTTCTTCATTTTCAAAAGTCATATTTGTCATTTTTTGAATTTCTTCGTTTGTGTAATTTACGCCATTTGGAAATCCTAATGGGTCATCAGCATAATTTACAGTCAAAAAGAAGAAATCTCTTTCAATCAAATATTTATACATCAAGTGTGTAAGTTTACTTGACTCTAAGTTTTTATCTGCCATATCTGAATAAAATAGAGGTATTGGACTTGCATAATTGACAACACCAATTATAGAGCCCTCAGGAGCACAATATTTATTTGTGTAATCATCAATTTTTAAATAACCTTTTTTAAATTCTTCTTTGTTTTTGTTAATAAAAGTTGTTCCTAATGCGGAGTAATCGAGAACATCAGAACCTACAATTGATAACAAACAGGCATTTTTTCTTGGATTTTTTCTGACAAATTTTAACAAATCCTCATCAATACCTTTATCAATCAAATATTCTTCAATATCCAAATAAGGTATTTTGTTAAACAAATATTCCATTGTAATAAATGAGCCCGCTGAATAACCAAACAAAACAACTTTTTTACCTTGTGCCGTTTGATTTTTTATTGTTATATCCAAATCTTGAATAATCGGAATCATATTATGTGTTTTTTGAACCCAAATTGCATCATGAAGACAATCTGCGATTGTATTTCTTACAAAAAATGCAATAATTGGACTAATTGAACGCAAAAGGTTTGCTTTTTCCTTCATAAACATCAAGTCATTTTGACTTTTATCTCCCCAAAAGAAGATTGTTGGATTTTCATCAATAACGTAAGATCCATTATTAAGTAAATGTTTATAAGTAAATTTATCTTTTTCTATTTGATTTTTAAGTGTAGGATGAAATTTCTTTATCCCACTTAAAAACCAATTTCTCATTTTTGCATTATTATTGTTTGAACCGTTTAGGTAAACAAAACTTAAATTTGTAGTTGCGAAGCAAGAACATTGCATAAATAATATCAAAAGTAATAATACAGTTATTTTTTTCATAAACTAAATTTCTTTTCTTTCAAAAAAATTGTCCTTGCAAACATCTTTTTTGTTTGCTAACGCTCCGCATTTTGTGCATGCCAAAATTTCACCAGAACTATCAATTGGCATGTAAATGTGTTCGCACTTTTCATAATCTTCAATAAATTCAGGCGAATCATCTGTTGCATCGTATTGTTTAATGCACTTTTCTTCTTCTAGAACTTTTGGTTCAACGTATGTTTTGTACCAATATTTTTTAATAAATTCAAATATGAACATATTGATATTATATTATAAATCAAATCCTAAAGGTAATAATTCATCAATTGTGTGAACTTCTGGTTGACCATTTTCATCTTCAAGAATAATATCAATACCCTTGTCAGAACGAAAATCATTCATAACTTGTCTACAAACCCCACAAGGTGCGCAACGCTTCATTTTTGGTCCATAAATTGCAACCGCTACAATTTTTCTTTCACCATTAACAATTGCGTTAACAATTGCACTACGTTCAGCACAAATAGTTGCACCAAAAGATGAGTTTTCAACATTTGTTCCAATGTAAGTTTTGCCACTTTCCATTAAAACACATGCACCTACTGGAAAATTTGAATAAGGTGAATAGCTGTTTTCACTTGCTTTTTTAGCTTTTTCTAACAATTCATTGTAGTCCATTTATTAACTCCTTTTTAATAATTAGCACACTAAATAATAATATGTTATAATCTTAGCATGAAAAAATTTATAAGTCTTATTTTATTTTTATTTTTAATATGTTCAGGTCGCTGTTGGGCAGCCCAATACAATGTTTTAGTGCTACCAACAAGCATTTTTGAAGAATATACAGATTATATGGTATTTCCAAAATCTGCTGATATTATTGCAATGGATATTGTAAATATTTACAATTCTCACCCTCAAATGTCAGCTGTACAACTTTATCAAATTAAAAATGCTCTTAATCAGCCTGCAAACAAATATTTTAAGCGTGAAGTTGTAAAAATGTTACATAATTACGATGTAAATTATTCAATTGATTTTAATACTGTACAAAAATTAGCAAGCAGATTTAAAACAAAACAAGTGCTTTTAATATCTTGCCAAATGGATACCCAAAACTATATTACACGTAGAACCCTTTGGGATTTTTTAAATATTCCAGGTGCAACTGTAATTGATCCAGCTTATAGACTTACTTCTCAAATTACATTAATAGATGCAAATAATCAAATAATTTTATGGCAAGAAAATTATCACAAATTGATTAGCTCTCGTGAAAATAGAATTATGACACAGGCTTATTCACCTTCAAGCGAACAGTTGGAAAAGGTTAAAAGATATTCAACAAAATTCTTATCCCCTCAAGTTGTTCAAGAAACTCAATTAGCCTTGATGAAAATTGACCAATATCAAGACTTAAATTTACGTCCAAATATTGTTAAGCCGACTGCGGTTTCAATAGACAAATTCAAAATAGATGGTCGTAGAGCTTCAGTAAGAAGTACTCGTTATGTAAAAGCAGAAACAAAAAAGGCTGCTCGTAACCTTGCAAAAGAAACAAAGGCTTTGAATGCTAAAGCAAAAGCTAACATAAAAGAATTTCAAAATACTCAAGCTGAAAAGCAAATGCTTAAAGCGAAAGAAGATGCACTTCCTCTAGAAGATAAAATTAAAAAAGCTCAAGATGAACAAAGGGCAAAACTTGAAGCTAAATATGAAAAAGAACGTATTCGTCTTGAAAAGAAACAAGAACGAGAGCAAATAAAAGCTGCTAAAAAGGCAGTAACTGTTCAAATGCAAGAAGAACACGCACAAAAACAAGTTCAAAAAATACAAGTTCAAACACAAGAACAAGTAAAAACAAAAGAAGTTAAGAAAAATATTCAACCAATTAATCAGGAAAAAGTTCAAAAACAAAAAGACAAAAAGCCAAATAAAACAAAAAATGCTAAGGTTGATATTGAAGTTAAAGAAGTAATTCAAAATACTCCAAACATTTCAACACCTGTTGATGTAATAAAAAATGAACAAAAACTTGTCCCTATAATCAGAACAAAACCTGTTTTGAGAGAAATTGATTATACAATTAATGACATTTAATAAGTTATTTTTCTGGGCAGACTTTGTCTGTAACTTTTATAATGTGCCAGCCAAATTGTGTTTGTACAGGTTCGGAAATTTCTCCTTTTTCCATAGAAAATGCCGCATCTTCAAACTCTTTAACCATTTTTCCTCGTCTGAAATAACCTAAATCTCCGCCATTGCGTTTTGATGGGCATTGAGAAAAGCCTGCGGCAACATCTTCAAAAGGTAGGCCTTTTTCTACGTATTTACGCATTAATTTTGCATCTGACTCTGTTTTTACAAGTATATGGCTAGCTCTTACGGCGGTACATTCTTGCGCAGATACGGGTATTAGTGAAAAAATACTTAGTGCAAAAAATGAAATTAAAAGTTTTTTCATTATTAAAGTTCCTTAAAATTTTCTAAAATTCCTATCAAGCATAATTTAATATGTGCATAATTCAATCCACCTTGAAAAAATACCGCATAAGGTGGTCTAATTGGACCGTCAGCAGAAAGCTCAATTGTAGAACCTTCAATGAAAGTACCTCCAGCCATAATAACTTCGTCTTCATATCCTGGAATTAACTCAGGAATTGGAGTTACGTAGGCATTAATTGGTGAAAGTGCTTGAACTGTTTGACAGAACTTGATTAATGCCTCTTTGTGATTGAAAGTAATTGTTTGAATAATATCAGTTCTTTTATCATGATATTTTGGAGTTGAGATATATCCCATGTCTTCAAAGACTTTGGCAGCAAGGGTTAGACCTTTTAGAACATCTGAAACAATTGATGGTGCCATAAAGAAACCTTGAAATATTAATCGGTGTTGGTTTAACATTGCACCCGCTTCTGCACCAACACCTGGTGCTGTAAGTCTTATCGCTGCTGCATCTACAAGCTCTGCTTTACCTGCAATGTAACCCCCTGTTTCAACAATTCCACCACCTGGATTTTTGATTAATGAACCACCCATAAGGTCTGCGCCAACTTCTAATGGCTCTTTTTTCTCTGTAAATTCGCCGTAGCAATTGTCTACAAAGCAAATACAGTTAGGATTTTTAGATTTTACAACTTTACAAATTCGTTCAATAACGTCTATTGTAAGCGATTTTCTAGTTTCATAACCTCTTGAGCGTTGGATTGTAACCATAGTCACAGAGTCATCAATTTTCTTTTCAAGGGCTTCAAAATCAATGTCAGTACCGTTCAAAAGAGGAACTTCATCATATAAAATGCCGTTACCAATTAGGGAATTTCTTTTACTAAGTTCACAACCTGTAAGTCCGATAACTTCTCTCATTGTGTCATAAGGAGTTCCTGCAACTGAAACTAATTTGTCGCCGGCATGCAAGTTTCCAAACAAAGCGCAAGCAAGAGTGTGAGTGCCTGTTGCAAAGTGGGTTCTAACGATAGCTTTTTCAGCACCAAAGGTTTGTGCATAAACCTTGTCTAAAACTTCTCTGCCTAAATCGTCGTGTCCGTAGCCAGAAACAGTGTAAAAATGTTCTGGTGCTACTTTGTTATCATAAAATGCTTTCAAAACTTTTGCTTGATTAAAATCTCTGATTTCATCAATGTATTCAAATTCTGCTTTAACGGCATTTTCAGCCTTTTTAATTTCTTCTTGTGCGTTCATTACTAATTCCTCTTTTTATAAAATTTTAGCATAAATATCGGATAATAGAGGAATTTAAAAAGTTAAAATAAAGCGTTAAGTTGATAATATGAAAAAATATATCTTAGCAATTATTTTACTTGTTTTTGTCAGCAAAACTTTTGCCGATAACTACAACCTGCAATACTACGACAATTACGACATAAAATCTGGTGAAGAAAAAACTTTATTTATACTTGATTTTTCAAATAGTATGAACGAGTTTTTGCATAACGAAAGAAAAATTGATGTAATGCTAAAAACTATGCGAGAAATTTTACCGAAGATAAATCCGCAAAACAAAGTTGGAATGAGGGCTTACGGTTATAGAATGGGATTTACGCCTTATGATAGCTGTAAAGCGTCAAAATTGATGATTCCAATTGAAAAGGGAGGCTCTGCTCTAATTTCAAAACAAATAGAAAAAACTCGTGCAATGGGAATGACTCCGATAACTTATTCTTTGAAACAGGCATTATATAAGGATTTGCTTAATTATCAAGGTAAAAAACACATAATTTTATTGACTGACGGCGGAGAAAATTGTGATGAAAGTCCATGTACATTTATAGTTAGAGAGATAAAGAACCAACCAAACTTAAAAATTGATGTAATTGCGTATGACGTGAGAGAAGGCGATGATATCTCACAACTGCAATGTGTAGCGCTTGTAACAAGAGGACAGTTTTATACTGCGAAAACAGCCGGAGAACTTGCAAACAGCCTAAATCAATCACTAAGTATCTCAAAAGATGTCGATGCAAAAATTATACCTAGGTAGATTATTTAATTTTTACAACAGGTACAGTCTTTTGAATATTTTGAGCTGTCATATATTGATAAGTGCCAATTTGTTTTGCACATCTACCTTTTGGTATTTTTACAACTAAATCATCATAATAAGCTTGATTTTCATCATTGGTTAATAAAACCATTGTTGTATTCGGAAAAGAGCCAAACTCAGCTAACGCTTTATCCTGTTCACCAAGAGTTTGAAAAACTTTTAGTGAAGAGCTTGTAATACAGCTACCTTCTTGTTCAAAAATTGTAAGTCCAGAATCAACGCTATTTTCACTCAATACACCAACAAGCATAATTAAAACAAACATTGTAATCATTCCGGAAATGAATATTAAAATATTTCTTATCATAAAAACACCTCTTTCATTAAAAGATTAGCATAAAATTATATTTTTTTAATTATCTCTTAAACTTTTGTTTAATGCTTTTATTAATTTAGTTTTTTCATTACTTCCTTTTGTGCTTAATCGTAAAAGTTGTAAATTATATTTTGAAAATATATTGTTTTTTAATTCATCTCTTTTCGATTGCTTTGTTCCTAATTGATGATATTTTATTCCATCAACTTCTATTGCTAGTATCGGTTGTTTATCAATAAAGTTATAGATTAAAAAGTCAACATGTGTCCAATCATTAAAAGCATATTTCATTTCTTTTTCGGTCATCAATGTTTTATCTCGAATAATCATTTTTAATGGAACATGAACTGCAACACTTAAATTTTTAAATTTTTGCATATCTAAAACATCATCAATTATGGAATACATTAAATTTTCACTATCGTATTGAGATATTTTTTGATACTTTCTTAATAATTTTTTTCGTTCTTTTGCATAACATTTATAAAGTAGGTCAAAAACAGAGTAAGTAATACTTTGTTTCATATCAAAATTATTATAGTCAATATAATTTATCAATTCGTTTATTATTGAATCTTTTCTTTCTTCATTTCCATTTATTACAACTATTAGTTGTTCTATTGCTCTTGAAATTGCAACATTAATTCTATTGGGATTGTCTGTAAAATTGCTAATTTGGTTATCAACAGTAGATAAAATAATGACTTTATTTTCTTGTCCTTGAAATTTATCAACAGTATCTGCTTTTATTTTTGTTCCTTTAAATTGTTCTTGTAAAATATTTGTTTGATTTCTGTAAGGAGTAACAATACCTACTGAATTATCATTTATATTCAAATTTTCATTAGGTATAATTTCTTCTTTAATAACATCTATTTGTCGTTGATTTACATTATTAACTGCATAATTACCCCGTGTTGTTCTATAAACAATTAAAGGAGTTCTTTCGCTATGAATATCACTTAATATAATCAATTCATTATTATAAAATCTTTTGTTGCAAAATCCAATAATTTTTGGATGACAGCGATAATGCTCTTTTAATAAAGTTTTGGGTATATTATAAAAAAGTTCATTTACTGTTGAAAGTAAGCAATGATTTTTATATCTATAAATTTCGGGTATTTCATATTTTTTAAATATTTTATCGCTAATTCTTGCCTTATCACTTTTGACGACATTTGGTAATTGTTTTAAATCCCCAACAATAACAGCTTTTTTAGCACAAGAAAGTGCTAAAGCCCCTGTGCATAAATCAACTTGAGAAGCTTCGTCAACTATTACATAATCATACATGACGTTGTTTGCTAAACAATTTCTTAAAGAATAAGTTGTACTTAAAATAACGGGATAGTCTTCTATGAATTTCTCAGATTTATTTTCAATATCTCTTGTGTCAGAATAAATATTTCTTTTTTTGTTTAGATATTTTTTAGCTAATTTGGCTTTAAAAATTTTGGCAGATAATTCAGAATAATCTTTCATTTTATCTTTAAAATTGAATTTTTCTAAATTTTCTGACAAATTTTGTACATTGTTTTTTAATTGTTTGATTTTAATTTCATAAAATTTTTGTTGACATAGCGCAATTAAATATTCTCGTTCATATTTTTCCAATAGTTTTTGTGCTAATTTTCTCTCTTTAGAATAAATTCCTAAAAAAGTTAATAGTTGCTTTATAATACGCACGAAATAATTATCTATCTTATAATTTTCAATTTCAAAAAGGTAGCTCAATTCAAGAGCTTTTTCTATTTTATTAATTTCAAGGATTTCACTTGGAGGTAATTCAACATTGAAAGTATCTAAATAAATTTTATGATGTTTATTTTCAACCTCTAATTCTGATAACTCTTGAGTGTATGTTGATAATTTTTCTTGTTCCTGAAGTTTTTCTTGCAAGTTTTTATAGTTAAATTTTAATGTAGCAATTAAATCTTTAATTTCTTTTTCTGTTAATTGCCAATCTTCAATATCTGGAATATTTTTTTGTGCATCAAGAAATTCCTGTTTATTTTTAGTACTACCTAAAAAAGCAGCAATGAAATCAACATTATATTTTTTTAATTTATCTAAAACATTCTGAATTGCGGCATTATTGCTAGATACAACAGCAACACTTTCTTTTTGCATTACTGCATTTGCAATAATATTTAGAATGGTTTGAGTTTTACCCGTTCCTGGAGGACCTTCAATTATTGATAACTTATTTTCTAATGCATTTTCAGTTGCAGTTTTTTGGCTTATGTTAAATCCAAAAGTGTCAAGGATGTAATTCTCATCTTCAACTGATGCAGAAATTAATCTAAAAAAAGAACCAAATAAATCTTTGCTTTTCTTTTTTACTACTAATTCGATTTTTCCTGATAGAAAATTATATAATATTGTTTTAGGGTTTACTTTTTCGACTTTTTTATAATTTTTAGATAAAATATTGATTTCTTTCCCGTCAGGAGTTTCGTAGTATAAACCGATTTTTTCAGCAATTTCTCTAAAATAATTAAGTAAATTTTCCGCATTTTTCTCTTCTTGAGTTATTTCTATAAAACGAACATTTTTTGAATCATAAAGATATGGTTTAGGATTTTCATTAAAAAATATAATAACTTTATTTTTAGATATTTTGTACTTCAATACATCAGATGTGCAATCTTTACCGTTTAAAAATATTCTTTTGTTTTGTATTGATTCGTTCATAAGATTCTATTTTATAATCTCGCCGAAGGCTTTGCCGTCTTTAATTTCGGTGATTTTCACTTTTTGGATTGTATTGATTAAATTTCTATCATCTGAATTTAGAAGAACTGTGATATAGTTTTCGCTCATTCCTTTTAACACGTTCAAGTGTTTATCCAAATGCTTTTCTACAAGCACATTATGAACTGTTCCGACATTTTTTTCTAAAAAATCTTTTGTCTTTTGTGCTGAAATTTTTTTAATTGCTGTTGCTCGTTCTTCCTTAACTTTGTCAGGCAAATGACCTTCCATTTTTTCTGCTTGAGTGCCCTTTCTAATTGAATAAGGAAAAGTATGAATAGCCGTTAAGCCAGATTTTTCTAAGTTTTTAAGGGTTGTTTCAAAATCCTCTTGTGTTTCGCCTACAAATCCGGCAATAACGTCGCTTCCTAAAAATGGAAGTTCAAAAAGTTTATTAATTTTTTCAATTTGTTCTAGATAATCTTCAACTTTATAGCGTCTGTTCATTCGTTCTAAAGTCCTATTGCAAGCTGATTGTAGAGACAAATGAAAATGAGGACAGAACTGTTTAGATTTAGACAAAAAGTCTAAAAGTTCGTCTGTAATCTCATTTGGGTAAAGTGAACCCAAGCGATAACGAACATTTGTGTTGGTTTCGACCTCTTTCAACAGGTCAAGAATAGTTTTTCCCCACTCTTTGCCCCATTGACCGATATGAATTCCTGTAAAAATTACCTCATTGAAACCATGTTTTTCAAAAGATTTAATTTGGTCAATAATGAAATCACTTTTGGCAGAACGAGATTTTCCTCTTGCAAACGGTATAATGCAATAAGCACAACGGTTATCACAACCGTCTTGAATTTTTAAACTTGCACGAGTTTTTGTTGTGTCAATCAATACAGCCTCGTGAAAGTCTGTCATATTCATAATATCGCCAACTTCGTAATCTTCATTTTTTTGCAAAAATTCGACAATATTTAATTTTTCATTATTACCTAAAACAAAATCTACAAAATCATATTCAAGCAATTTATCTCTCTCAATTTGAGCAACACAGCCAGTAATAAGTGTTTTAATATTTTCGTTTGTATGTTTTGCGTGTCTTAGCAAATAAAGTGCCTCATCATCAGATTTATGAGTTACAGAGCAAGAATTTAATATATAAAGGTCTGCATCTTTTATTTCGCTAACTTTTTCAAAGCCCGCATTAATAAGATTTTCTTCAATAATTGCGCCTTCAAATTGATTTGATTTACAGCCCATAGATTTTAATAAAAATGTTTTCATAGGTTAATTATAGCCTAAAAATGTTAAAAAAAAGAGTCCAAATGGACTCAATTAAGAATAGCTGGAAGTATGAAAAAGATTTAATTATATTTAACAACAAGGGGGTTCTTTTTCCAATACCAAAATGGCTACATGTTGAGGGTAATATAAAAGCGCACCATATTGTCCAAGTGGACAATATGGTGCGCTTTTATATAAAATCTATGATAAAAATTAAAACAACTCTGCATTGAAGAAAATACCTTCTTCAGAGACTTCTTCAAAAAGTTCCTCCTCTTTTTTTAGAGATTGAACCGTATGCGGGTGCAAGTCAATAAATACGTCAAAATCTTCTTCAATTTTGCCAATTATACGCCAAATTTTTTCACGTTGTTCTTTTGATTGTTCCTTGTTGAAAATTGCAACAAGCTCAATATCTTCGTTCTCATGCATTTTTCCATCTAAAAATAAGCCGAAAAGATATATTCCGCTGAAATCTGAAGGGTATTCCTTTTTTAAATCCTTTATTAATTCGACAATAACATCGTCAATCTTGTTTGTCATTACTTAATAAGACTCCCAAGTTCTTCTCGTTTTGCTGATATTTGTTCAGAATTTGCAAGATTTTTAACAGAAACTGTGCCGTTTTGAATTTCATCTTCGCCTAAAATTACGGCAAAACGAGCAACTTTTGATGCTTTTTCAAGTTGTTTTGTAAATTTTTTATTTGTCATATCAAAATCAACAGACAAACCTGATTTTCTCATATCTCCAACAAGTTTGATAGCTTCTTCTTGATTTGTAGAAACAACATAAGCATCAAGTTTTTGGGCGTCTTTTACAGGAAGTAGAGAGATTAATCTTTCCATGCCCATAGCAAAGCCAACTGCAGGAGTATCTTCTCCACCCAAGTTTCTAACTAAACTATCGTAACGCCCACCACCACAAACAGCATTTTGTGAGCCCAAATTGTTTGATTTAATTTCAAAAACTGTTCGGTTATAGTAATCTAACCCTCTTACTAGAAGTTTATTTACAGAATATTTAATTCCTAAAACATCTAAATATTTTTTTACTGATTCAAAGTGCTCATGACATTCTGGACAGATAAATTCTGAAGTTATAACTTCTTTTACTTCAGGTTTTTCATAAATTGCTTTACAATCTTCAACCTTGCAATCTAATAAACGTAACGGATTTTTTTCATAACGCTTTTGACAATCTGGGCAAAGGTCTTGTAAATATGGTTTTAAGACAGCCTTTAATTTTGTTTTATATTCTTCACGACAAGTAGGACAACCCAAAGAGTTAATTTCTACGTCTAAATCATTCAATCCGATTTCATTTAAGTAACTTACAGCCAAAGATATAGCTTCAACATCAGCTGTTGGTTGAGCTATACCAAACATTTCCATACCAACTTGGTGGAATTGTCTTTGGCGACCAGCTTGTGGGCGTTCGTATCGAAACATTGGACCTTTGTACCATAATTTTACAGGTGCTGGAAGTCTGTGCATACCGTTTTCAATATAAGAACGAACTACGCCTGCTGTATTTTCAGGACGAAGTGTAAGAGAGCGTTCTGATTTTTCAAACGTGTACATTTCCTTGTTTACTATATCTGTTGTATCACCAACGCCACGAGCAAAAAGTTCAGTTGCTTCAAATATTGGTGTTCTAATTTCTTTAAATCCAGCTCTAGAAAAAACTCTATTTGCTGCATCTTCAATAAAATGCCAACTATCCATCTCTGTTGGCAATATGTCCTTTGTACCTTTTTGTACTGTAATAATCTTAGCCATAGCAAAATGTTAGTACAAATAAGTCAATAAGGCAAGCACTACCAGAAATTTGCTCTAGATGTTTTGTTTGAGTTATCATGTTATTAAGAGGAATAAAAATGTACAACGTAAAATCACTTAAAGCCGAAGAATTTATTGATGACGGCGAAATTTTATCTACGATTGAATACGCAGAACAAAATAAAAATAATAAAGAATTACTTGAAAAAATCTTAAAAAAAGCAGAAGAAAGAAAAGGCTTATCTCATCGAGATGCAAGCGTTTTATTAGCTTGTGAAGATGAAGAAATTAACCAAAAAATCTACAAATTGGCAGAACAAATTAAAAAAGATTTTTATGGAAACAGAATTGTTTTATTTGCACCGCTTTATCTTTCAAACTATTGCATAAATGGTTGTGTATATTGTCCTTATCACGCAAAAAACAAGGATATTCCTCGTAAAAAAATGACTCAAGAAGAAATTGAAAGAGAAGTTATCGCACTTCAAGATATGGGTCATAAAAGATTGGCAATTGAAACAGGCGAAGACCCTGTAAATAACCCAATCGAGTACATTTTAGAAAGTTTAAAAACAATTTATAGCGTAAAACATAAAAACGGCGCAATTCGTCGTGCAAACGTAAATATTGCGGCTACAACTGTTGAAAATTATCGTAAATTAAAAGAAGCAGGTATTGGAACATATATTTTATTCCAAGAAACTTATAATAAAGAACGCTATGAACGCTTACACCCAACAGGTCCAAAACACAATTATGCTTATCATACAGAGGCAATGGATAGAGCTATGAAAGGTGGAATTGACGACGTAGGTTTAGGTGTTTTATTTGGACTTTCAACTTATAAATATGAATTTGCAGGGCTATTAATGCACGCAGAACATCTAGAAGCTGTTAATGGCGTTGGTCCGCATACAATTAGTGTTCCAAGAATTAGAAAAGCTAACGATATTGACCCAAGTGCTTTTAAAAACGGAATTAACGACGATACATTCTGTAAAATTGTAGCTTGTATTAGAATTGCAGTACCTTATACAGGAATGATTGTTTCAACAAGAGAATCAAAAGAAGTTAGGGAAAGAGTTTTGCATTTAGGTATTTCTCAAATTTCAGGTGGTTCAAAAACATCAGTTGGTGGATATGATGAAAACGATTATACAGAAGAAGATTCTTCTCAATTTGATGTTACAGATACAAGAACTTTAGATGAAGTAATGAAATGGCTTATAGAAATAGGCTACCTTCCAAGTTTTTGTACAGCGTGTTACCGTGAAGGTCGTACAGGCGAAAGGTTTATGGATATTTGTAAATCAAAACAAATACAAAACTTCTGTCATCCAAACGCAATTATGACCTTAAAGGAATATTTAGAAGATTACGCAAGTCCAGAGACAAAGACTGTTGGGGACAAATTAATTCAAAAGGAATTAGAAACTCTTGAAAGTGAAAACGTAAAAAAACAAACAAAAGAAAATGTTGAAAAAATCGCTAAAGGAGAACGTGATTTTAGATTTTAATTTCTAATTAAATTCTGTTTTTGCCTTCTTTATTGTACATATTTTGACGTTTAGTTTTTATATCTGATATTTCGTTTGCATAATTTTTGCCTATTAAATCACCAACAGAAGAATAAAGTTTTAAAATAGCTTGTTCAATATTCTTATGATTCATATTCACCATATCAACAGCCATTTCTTCATTTGAAAGAGCAAGCCTTGTCATATCTCTAAAACCGCTAGAGGCTAGTTTTAAGGCAAGTTTGTTGCCTGCGGTTGTTTTAAACAATGCTTGCGCAACCACCATTGGCATGTGAGATATCATTGCAACCGCTTCGTCATGTTCTTTTGCATCAGCAAAAACAACCTCTGCCCCCATTTGCTCAATTACAAAAATTAACTCTGCTAAACTATTATTTTTTTCTTGGGCTAATCCACGATTGCAAACAACCCATTTTGCACCTTCAAACAGTTCCTTAAAAGAATGTTTAAACCCTTTAAACTCAGTTCCAGCCATTGGGTGAGTTGGAATAAAATTGTATTTATAATTTTTGTTTGAAACAAATTCCTTTAATGAGCTAGTATCTGCAACAATTGTACTTTCAGGCAAATATTCCTCTAATTTTTGAAGTACATCAAGCGTTTTATTCATTGGAGTAGCAACAAAAACCATTTCACAATCTTTTAAATTATTAAAATCATTTGAAATGTTCTCTTGTAAACCATTTTGAGAATCAGAAACCCCAATAACATCATAATTTAGAGCCTCTAGAGCCTTAAAAATAGAACCACCAATTAATCCTAAACCTACAACTCCGATTTTCATTTATAAATCCTTATGGTTAAAATGTTTTGTACCGTCAACGTAGTCTTTTACAATATGACCGTTACCGATAAGTTTGTATTTATAAATAGTTAAACCCTCTAAGCCAACAGGTCCTCTTGCGTGTGTTTTGTTTGTAGAAATACCAACTTCTGCACCGAAACCGTATCTAAACCCGTCTGCAAAACGAGTTGAAACATTTTGATAAACTCCAGCAGAATCAACTTTTTGCATAAATTTTTGTGCATTTTGCTCATTTTTAGTAATAATACAGTCAGTATGTCCAGACCCATAAGTATTAATGTGATTTATTGCTTCATCAATATTTGTAACTACTTTGTAAGCAAGGGTTTTGTCACCATGCTCAAATGCCCAAGTGTCAGGGCTTGAAACAAGCGTTATTTTTGCATTTTCAAGTTCTTTTAATAATTCATCTTTCTTATTAAAGTTTTTGTGAATTAGCAAGGTTTCAACTGCATTACAAGCGCTTGGATATTGAGTTTTAGCATCAATTATAACTTTTTTTGCCGTTTCAAAATCTGCGCTTTCATCTGTAAAAATATGGCAAATCCCGTCAGCGTGACCCAATACAGGAATTTTTGTATTCTCTTTTGTAAATTTTACCAATTTATTCCCACCACGTGGAATGATTAAATCAATAGATGCGTCACATTTAAGCATTTGAGCAACATCATCGTGCGTAAATACTTGTGACAAAGCATTTTTTGGAAAGTCTTTTATACTATCTAAAACGCTATTAATTATGCCCAAAATTGTTTTATTTGTATTTATAGACTCTTTACCGCCCTTTAAAATCACTGCATTTGAAGATTTTATTGCAAGTGAAGATATTTGAGCAATAACATCAGGTCTTGCTTCAAATATAATTCCAATAACCCCAATAGGACATGAAACCTTATACAAATTTAAACCTTCATCAAGTTGACGAGCTAAAAGAGTTTTGCCAATTGGATCTTCAAGTTTTACAACATCTCTAATCCCTTGAATCATATCACGCATTTTATTTTCATCTAACTTTAAGCGATTAAAAACAGAAGGTGAAACGCTATCCTTAGCTTGTTCCAAGTCAGTTTTATTAGCTTCAAAAATTTGTGATTTATTTTCTTCAAGCGCATCTGCAATTTTTAAAAGAGCTTTATTTTTAACTTCAGTTGTTAATTCCGCCATTTCAAGGCTAGCGTTTTTTGCTTGTCTTGCGATATCTTCAAAATTCATAATTTACCTATAATGTTGTAATATTATCACGTGTAATAATTGCGTCGTAATTTTTGTATCCTAAAATTTTCAAAATGTCGTCAGAGTGGCAACCTAAAATCATTTTGCAAGCATCTGAGCTGTAATTTGCAATACCACGAGCAAATTCATTACCTTTTTCGTCGATAATTGACACAACTTCGCCTTTTTTAAACTCATTAACAACATTTAATACGCCGATTGGAAGTAGGCTTGATTCTTTTTCAAGAACGGCTTTTTTAGCCCCTTCGTTTACAACCAATTTTCCAATAATGTTTGTTGCATAACCAATCCAACGTTTTTTGCCAGAAAGACTTTCTTCTGTTGGCAAAAATCTTGTGCCAATTTCTTTATTTGAAAAAATTTCTTTAATAACATTCGGAATTTTTCCGTTTGCAATCAAAACTTTTCCACCAAAACGAGTAACAAGTCTTGCAGCCTCAAGTTTTGTTTTCATTCCGCCTCTACCGCAGTCAGAAACACCACATGCCATATCCATAATTTCATCTGTAACTTCTTTTACTTCTGTAATTATTTTTGCATTTGGATTATCTTTTGGATTACAGTCATAAAGACCATTTACATCAGATAAAATAATTAATAAATCTGCATCTAATTCACTCGCAACAAGTGCAGAAAGTTTATCATTGTCTGAAAAACAAACTTGGGCATCTTTATATAAAGTTTCTAATTCAAAAGTTGAAACGGTATCGTTTTGATTAATTACAGGAACTGTACCCAATTCTAGCAATTTATTTAATGTGTTTCTAAGATTTAAGTACCTTTTTCTTTGTGCAAAATCGTCTTCAATCAAAAGGACTTGAGCAGTATTTATACCATAAGCATCAAAACCGTTTTCATAAATAGACATTAATTTTGATTGTCCAATTGCAGCGCATGCTTGTTTTAAAACGATATCATCAGATTTTTCTACATTGATTTTTTTTCTGCCCAAACCAACAGCACCGGAGGTTACTAAAATAACTTCCTTGCCCGCTTTTACAAGGGCTGAAATATCTTCTATATAAGAATAAAGGCGAGGTAAAGAGGCTTCCCCGTCGTCATTTCTCAAAACGTTAGTGCCAAGTTTTATAACAATTCTTTTGGCATTAATAAATTCAGTTTTTTTCATAAAATGTTTTACCTATAAAATTTAGTGATTTCTTCAAAATATTTGTCGATAGCTTTGTAGCCGTTGTACATTTCGCTCGGGACATTTGAATAAGCACTTGCGGTAATGTTTTTAAGTTCTTTTGCTCTGATTACAATAATCATATCTGCGTCTTTTCTTAAATCTAAATTGTTAGCAAAAGACCATTTTTTCAAAAATTCAATTTCTTCGTTTGCTTTTTGAATAGTAGTACATTCAAGAGGTTCAAAATCATATCTTTTTAATAAATCGTATTCTGATAAAGAAATTGTAGCCTTAACAGCATGAGAAGAATACATTCTCTTGATAATAACGTAGTTATCCGCAGTTCTCTTGTGAGACATAGGCACATTATTTTTAGCCAATAAAATCGTTTTTAAAAGTGCTGCCCCAAGATCATTATCAAAATTGATTATATTTTTCGTAATTAATTTGTTATCCATGACTTAATAATAACTCACACAAAGCGTATTGTCATTTGAATATATATTAATGTTACAAGTAAACTATGTAACAAAATGTAAACAAATTGTTCAAAAGTCTAAAGTTTTGATTTGAGTCGGTCGATAAAAAATATGTGGATAAAACCAATAAGATAAATCAAATTTAATCAAACCAAATGAAAGGGATATGTATATGTTAAAAAGAATTGAAACTCCAAATTGTAATATTGATAATAGCGTAGAATTTATTTTAAGAGGCGCTAAAAAACGTCGTTCAATGGCAATGGCTAATGCAAGAATGTTGAACGCAGAACAAGGAATTCAACAAAAATTGGTTGCGGTTAAATAGAAAACAAACCAAAAAACGTGCTTGCAGTTGGTAGTGGATATGTGTAGAAGATGGCTGTAAGTAACGAACATTAAGTGAGATAGTAAAGATAGTTGAGAGATTTTAATTATAAAGCTGAGCGTGGTGGCTCAGCTTTTTATTTTAATTATAAAATTTAGAAGTATTTAACTTATTATTTACGCAAGCATGTTAAGAACTGCTTTTTGTTCTTGTGCTGTTGATTTTTGGTTTACATTTGTAGTGCAAAAGATACGAAAAATATAAAAAATAGTTTTAATAAATTGTAAAAAAATATTAAACCCTATTGCTTGAGAGTTACTCTCATTTGTTAAAATGTAAATATTATAAGATGAGGTTGAATATTATGAAGAAAAAGTTTTACACGATATTGTTAATTTTAGTGTTTTTAGCAAATGGTGTTGCTTTTGCAAAAACGAATAAAAAGGAGGTTAAACCTATGGAAAAAATAGTTCAAACAGCAGGTCGTACACAATTGGGTGAATTCTCACCTGAATTTGCACATTTCAACGATGATGTTTTATTCGGAGAAAATTGGAATAACAAGGATATTGATTTAAAAACTCGTTCAATTATTACGGTTGTTTCTTTGATGTCACAAGGTATTACGGATAATTCTTTAAAATATCATTTACAAAATGCTAAAAATCATGGTGTTACAAAAACAGAAATTGCTGGAATCATTACTCACTGTGCATTTTATATGGGTTGGCCAAAAGCATGGGCAACATTTAATATTGCAAAAGAAGTATGGACAGAAGATAGCAAAATTGCAATGAGTGAAAAAGAAAAATACGCTCAAACAATTATGTTTCCTATTGGCAATGAAAATACAGCTTATGCAAAATATTTTATTGGTAAGAGTTATATTGCATCACTTTCAGAACAACAAGTTAAAATGTATAACGTAACTTTTGAGCCAAAATGCAGAAATAATTGGCATATTCACCACGCAAAATCAGGCGGAGGACAAATGCTGATAGTTGTTGGCGGTAGAGGATATTACCAAGAATGGGGCAAAGAACCACAAGAATTAAAAGTAGGCGATGTTGTAAACATTCCGGCTAACGTAAAACATTGGCACGGTGCAACATATGATAGCTGGTTCTCACATATCGCAGTAGAGGTTGAAGGTACAGAAACTTCAAACGAATGGCTAGAACCTGTGACTGATGAAGAATATAACAAATTAAAATAAAGGAAGATTTTATAAAAGTTCTACCGACTTGGTAAATAAACATTTTAGAAAGTATCAGCGAGTATCTGCAAGTTTGTATTATTTATATTATATTTTATTTTAGCAAAATATATTTATAAAAATCCAAAATTTGAGATTATATGATAAATTTATCTAAACAAAAAATAAGATATTATGTTTTATAGAACTTTTATGAATAATGTGTTATACCTGTCAGAACTCTGTAAGTATTGTAAATACTGCATGTGAGGGATAATTTTGAAAAATAAAAATTATGGAGCAAATAGAAGTCGAAATATTGTCTAAGATTTTCCCATTTTAATTTTACTGTATTAACAGTATTGCTCTATATTCTAGGAATATCAAGTGATGCAGCTAAAAAGTTATCAATAAGACACACTTGATTTAATGGCGATTTAATGGCACAATAATAGAAAACAAAAGGTTCGTAAAAGTGGATTATCAATAAAGACTTGATAAATCTAAATAACATGTTATAATATATATACGGGCTGGTCATTTGACCCCGGTCCACCACGGCAGGAGTTATTCCTGCCATTTTAATTTATAGGGGAATGTATTTGAAAGAGTTAAGTATTTTTGTTGATGAATCTGGTGATTTTGGAAAATTTAATGAAAATTCTCCATTTTACATCGTGTCTTTTATTTTTCACGAACAAGAAAATCCTATTAAAGAACAGGTGAAAGTTTTAGACGATTTGCTTGAAGAATTAGGATTTGTTAACCATACAATACACACGGCACCACTTGTTAGGCGAGAACAAAGTTACAAAAATGTAGATATTAACACTCGTAGAAAAATATTTTATAAACTTTTTAATTTTTCAAAACACGTAAAAATTTCACAAGCAAGTTTGATTGTTGATAAACATCAAAATTCAAAACCGATGGAAATAACAAAACAATTATCCAAACAATTGTCAGCATTGATTAAAGAGAATTTTGAATATTTTGCAAACTTTGATAGCATAATTATTTATTACGATAACGGACAATATCAAGTTACAAATATCTTAGTAGCGGTATTCAATACATTACTAAGTATAGATTGTGAATTTAGACAAGTTTTACCAACAGATTATAAATTGTTTCAAACAGCAGATTTAGTTTGTACATTGACTTTAATAAAAAATAAGTTAGCAATGGGTAAAAATTTAACAAAATCAGAACAAATCTTCTTTGGCTCTGTGGGGAAATTGCGAAAAACATTTTTAAAATATTTTGAAAAAATAAAGTTATAAATTTGATAAATAATGAATTAATCTAGGAGTTTATATGGGTTCATATTATGCAAGTTCAATTTCTGAATTTATAAATAAAACTGACAATGAAATATTAGGTGCTTTGACAAAAAATGGTGAATTTGATTTAACGATTACTCAAAATGAAGCCTGGCAAAAACAAATAGCAATGTTAAAAGAGTCTCTTTATGGATTATATGGAGATGTTATTTTCGAATATGTTATTCCAAGGTTAGGACGCCGGATTGATAATGTAATTCTTTTTAAAGGATTAATATTTGTTATTGAATTTAAGGTCGGAATGGACTTTTATAGTTCTGATGCAGAAGTTCAAGCTAGAAATTATGCTTTAGATTTATCTTATTTTCATGAAGAAAGTCGAAATTATAAAATTGTGCCAATATTGATTGCAACTAATGCTCCTGAAAGAAATATTAAATTGAACTATTATAAGCACAATGTATATGATGTAGTATGTTCAAATGGTAAAAATTTAAAAAAAATAATAGAGACCGTATTATGTACGGTTGAAAAAATCGATAAAGATATAAATTTAAAAGAGTGGATAGATTCTGAATATAGGCCAACTCCAACAATAATTGAAGCTGCTCAAGAATTGTTTGAAAAGCATACTGTTAAAGAAATTTCTCAAAATGAAGCTGCGGAAAATCTCACAAAAACAAGTGTTGCAATTCAAGAGATTATAGAGTATTCAAAAAAGAATAATAAAAAATCTATATGTTTTATAACGGGTGTACCTGGTGCTGGTAAAACTTTAGCTGGTTTGAAAATAGCTATTGAAAATCAATCTATATCAGGTAAAGATTACGCTTGTTTTCTTTCTGGAAATTTGCCATTAGTAAAAGTATTACAAAAGGCATTAAGTAGAGATGCAAAAAAAGATTATAATAATGTGGATTCAGGTAAAGCAGTAGAAGATTTTATTCAAATTGTGCATTTGTTTAGAGACCAATCTTTGGTTGATATCAATAGGCAACCAACAGAAAATATTGTTATTTTTGATGAGGCGCAACGTGCTTGGGATAAAGATAAATTATCTAAATTTTTGAAAGAAAAGAAAAAGAATGTATTAAATAATATTCATAACAAAACTAAGAAAGATTCAATATTAGGAATGAGTGAATCTGAACTATTTATTGAGTATATGGATAGACGAAATGATTGGGCGGTAATAGTTTGTTTGGTAGGCGGTGGCCAAGATATAAATGATGGAGAGGCCGGTATTGAAGCCTGGTTTGAGTCTATAAAGAAGTCGTTCAAGAATTGGGATGTATATATTTCAGATAAGATAACATCAAAAGAGTATATTGGTGAAAATTCATTGTTGGATATTCTTGAAGGTATGAATTATAATATTGTAAATAATTTGCATTTATCAATTTCTTTAAGATCTTTTAGAAGTGAAAAAGTTTCAAGTTTTGTTCATTATTTATTGGAAAATAAAGAACAACAAGCAAAAGAAATATATGATGAAATTAAAAAGGTTTATCCGATTTGTATAACTAGGGATTTGAACAAAGCCAAAGAATGGGTTAAAAATAAATCTAACAATAGTGGACGTTATGGTATTATTGCAAGTTCAAAAGCAAAACGACTTCGCCCAGATGGTATTTGGGTTGAATATAAATGTACTCCTGAAAAATGGTTTTTGAATGATAACGATGATATAAAATCATCATATTGTATGGAAGAAGTTGCAACAGAATTTGATATTCAAGGTTTAGAAATTGATTGGGCAATTATTGCTTGGGATGCTGATTATAGGTATGAAGATGGACAGTTTAAATATTATCAACTTAGAGGTTCAAGGTGGAATCGAATAAATAAAGAAATTGATAAGAGATACTTGAAAAATGCATATAGAGTTTTATTAACTAGAGCCAGAGAGGGCTTTATTATCTATGTTCCAAAAGGTGATAATAGTGATTCAACAAGGTTGTGTAAATTTTATGTCGATTTATGGAGTTATTTTAAGCAAATAGGAATCGAAGAAGTTTAAATATTATAGAATTGTTCAAAAAGGGTTACTATATTTTGGCAAAAGAGAATTTGAGTTTATTTGTGTAAAAATTGTCCGTATTTATTAAAAAATAATTCTCTTGAAATCGCCAAAATGCGTGCGTAGGAATAATATGCGCATTAAAAAAGAGCGCTAACGCATTCTATATTTTAAATGGTGGAGACGGTGACTCTGCCGAATAAAAGTTGACTAAATGTCAAATTTTATGAGAGGTAAGAACCCGTAGGGTGAGACTCCACGTGTGTTTAAAATTTATAAAGACGGTGGGAGTCGGTCTTGCTCGCTCGCGTGTAACGGCAATTCCGAGTTTTGATACCGTGTTTTATCACGTTATCAAAAGCTCTTCAGCCTCAGCTCGCTCACGCAACCCGCAAAAGGCGTTTCTCTTCATTACCATCAAACCAAAATACAGAATATAACAAGTATATTCTGTATTTTGGTGGAGACGGTGGGAGTCGAACCCGCGTCCAAAATGGATAAAAATAAATCTCTACGAGTGTAGGCTTTATTTACTCAACTAAGTCAGGAAAAGTCAAACCCGATAACTTAATCAAAGGATTTTAAAGTGTTCCGCACCTTGATTGTTAGCTTGATACGGTTACAATCATCACCGCACTGCGTCTTGCATGGTGGCTCCTGAGAAATCGGCAAGCTGGACTACTCAGAAGGCTGAACTGCGGAACTTAATCTACGCAGCTAGAGCTTGTGCTCTAGAGAAATCAGCTACTACAACATTGTTGTTAGCACTTAATTTGTTTTGCTCGTTGATAACCGAGAACAGCGCTCGGACTCGCAACCTATTCCCATCAAGCATCCTGTCAAAATCCAGTACGTCCCCATGAAAATTTAGTTGTATTTCTATTATAATCTATTTTTTCTCTTTTTCAAGTCCTAAAATTAGCAATTTTATTTAGCAATTATCAAACATTGAGGGTCTAATCCTCTCAAATCAAAAGTTTCTGGCATGTAACCGCTATAACCATTATATGTTCTTATTCTATTTAAAAGTCCAAGCCACATTGCATCAATTTCATAGTCTGTATTAAATTCTCCATTTGTTTTATTTCGATAATAAAAGTAAAAACTTTCACATCTTCCTGAAATTTGATATCCATTAATTCTTTTGTAATGCTCAGTTTTACTCAAGTCAAATCTGGCATTCGTTGGTATTTGTTCTGCCAAAAATAACAAAATTACACCCATTAAAACAAGTTTGTTCCATTTCCAAGTTTCAATAAGATATCCAAAACCTAACGCAATAAGTGGTAACACAATAAACACTACTCTAGAGCTCATTCTAAGAGCGCCAAGCCCTACTAAAATATGAGTAAGGAACAGATAAATTTCTTTTACGCTAAAGCAAACAACAATAAGTGCAATAAACGAAAATATTTGCCAGCGATAATTTTTTAATTTATAAATTCCAACGAATGCAAAAATCGTTGTTAAAATCCCGCAACCAAGCATTTTATCTGAATTGGCAGGTATAAAGTTATGTACAATAGGAAAATCAACAAAGCTGAAACTACTAATCCAATGAGGAAATTCAGCAAGTAATGCTATTAATGTTTCTTTGTCAAAAGAACTTCCGACCATATGGTAATGAATTAAAAGTGGCAAGGTTAAGATGAAAAATACAATCAAGCCACAAAGGATTTCTCCATAAAAATTTTTGAAATAATTGACTAATATTTCTCTTGAGTTTTTAAAACACAAACAAATAGTGCAACCTAAGAACAAGCCTAAACATGTGAAATATCCGAAATAAATTGCTGTCCAAAATTGCAAACTCAATAAAGCCCCTGCAATTATATAATATTTATAATTCACAAATTTTGAGTTGTTTAAATTTACTTTAAATAAAAAGAATAATGCGAAAATTGAGAAGAATTGGAGTATTAATTGAAGGTGATTAACTTGTACTGAACGTGTTAAAGAAAATGCAAAAACAAATGCACCACAAGCACTTGCAAGGTCTTTAAATTTTATGATTTTATTTAAAATTAAGTAAAATGCAACGAAATTAAGTGCGCAAGACATTATATATATAATTTGTGTAACTAAAAAAGGGTCGTTAATTAAAAATCTTAACGGAACATAAAAAATCGCAATTCCTAAGAATACATCAGAATAAGCAAGAGTGTTTGCATGTGGATAGAGCATTGGGACATTCCACAATTGAGTATGTGGTTCTACGTTTTGAAACCAATAGAAATAGTGTTCTAAAAGATATACAATAAGTCTTGAATCACCATAATCACCCGCTAATTTATCAAAACCGCTTAAGAACATCGGATAGGTAAACAGACCTAACCCAAAAATTAAAAATAATAAAAAGTATTTGATTTTATTGATTGTTCTTAAAAATTTCATAAATAAATTATACACAAAAGTAGTATAAAAAGTCTTAAAAATAAATAATTCTGCGAATAAAAAACACATGAAATACTTTTAAAATATATATGAAAAGAAAGGAAAGATATGAGATACGTAAAACTTGTAAGTTTCTTATTAGTTATTATTGGTGCTTTGAATTGGGGCTTGATTGGTGTATTTAACTTTGATTTGGTTGCCCGCTTAATGGGTGATATGACGGTTTGGTCAAGAATAGTTTATGCGCTAGTCGGTGCGGGTGGTCTGGTATCATTAGTAGCAATGGCAGCAAATGACAATAGCTGTTTCTAAAATGATAAGAAACTAAGATGAGGCGTCGCAAATTCTTTGCGACGCCTTGTAAATAAAAATGGCGACCGATTTTATCGGTCGCCATTTTTATTAAATATTTATGATTATGCGTACATATCCAATCTTTTTTCTTGTTCAGTCATTTCTCTTTGTCTGCTATCTTTAGGTTGATTATTTCTTGCTACATCTTCAGGTGTTTCACCCATTTCTCTTGGTCTGCTTGATGTTCCACGAGTAGGTGCTGATGCGTAACCTGCTGTTGCTTTATCATAATTTGCTTGTTGTTGTTCTCTTGATGGAACTTCCCATGGTTTTTCGCCCATTTCACGACCACGATATTCGTGAGTTTGTGCTTGTTGATGTTTTTGAGCCTTTGCCATATCAGCTGGAGTTTCACCCATTTCTCTTGGACGATAGAATGAACCGTAAGATTGAACACCTGTAAACATTTATTTTCTCCTTATATTATGTGAATACTTATTCCTTTTGATGTTATGATAAAGCTCTCTAAAAATAAAAATTGCCAAAATTTGATTAAATGTTAATTAATTGTAACATGTTTTTGCATGATTATAACTGAATTTGAGGCTATTTGATTTGAAAAACACACTTAGAGCAGTAGCCTCTAGGTACAAGCTCAAGATTATCTTCAATGTCATACATTTTTTCAATGCGAACAACAAGTGGGGATTCACATTTAGGGCATAACAATTCTGTTTCTCCATTTAAGATGCGTTGTTTTAAAACGTCCATAACCTCCATTGGAACTTCTTCTGTAACAAAATCTTTTTCCAAAATTTTGATTTCTTCAGGTGAGCATTTAAGTCCTTTTGCTAGGTTTTGTCGGATTGTAACGGATAGGAATAATTCTCTACCAGCTTCAATTTCCTCAATGATAACAGTTGGCACATTGCACTTGTTTGACAAACCAAGTGGAGTTAAGCCTAAAGCTTCACGTTTTCTTTGTATAAATTGTGCTAAAGTATCCATAATCTGATTATAAATTAAACATGTATATATTATTTACTTAGTACTTTTTTAACTTAATGTTTAGTTTGATTTTTATAGCAAAAGAACTTGTATTCTAATTATAGTTTGGTTTTCACTAAAAAGACAAACATTTTAAATTGTAAACAAATGTTAAGTAAATCAAGAAAAAAATAAAGTTATCTTAACATTACTTCATAAAAGGGTTGAAATTTTTATATGAATCTGATATACTAAAGATATACAAATTATATACTTCGTTTTGCAAGTTTAGAGGTCTTGCATAAGAAAATTTAAAAAGTCTGTTTTTAGTTTTATTAATTACCACCACAAGAAAGAGAAAGTACGAATAAGATTCGTGCAGTTTAGTTCGTCTGTTAAAAATTATGTTTTAATAGCTTACTTTGTCATGCAAAAATGTTGATTTTTTGAAAATCGTCGTTATAAATAAAATAAAAATTAAAACCAAGAGAATAAAATGAGAGTTGAATATTAGAATGAGGAGAGATGCTTATGAAAAATTGTCCTGTTGAAATGAAAAAAAGTTTTACAAATCCTGCAAAATCAGAAGTTTTAGCTAGCGATAATGACACAACATTGTCATCATATGTTAGAGAATTAGCTTCTATCAAATCATTATCACCATTAGAAGAAAAAGCTGTTGCAAAAAGAGCTCAAGAAGGTGATAAAGAAGCTAAAAAACAATTAGTTCAAGCAAACTTAAAATTAGTTATTACAATTGCAAAAAAAGCAATTCACATGTCTAGCTTACCTTTAATTGACTTAATTCAAGAAGGCAATTTAGGCTTAATGATTGCAGCAGAAAAATTTAATTACAAATTAGGCTACAAATTTTCAACTTATGCAAGCTGGTGGATTAAACAATCAATGTTTAAAGCAATTTCTGAACAAGGTCACTGCATGAAGATTCCTGTATACATTCAAGAAACATTATCAAAATTCTCTAAAATCAAATCTGAAATGGAAAGAGAATACAACTGCCAAGTTAGAACTCAAGATGTAGCAGAAAAAATGAATATTTCAGCAGACAAAATTGATACATACTTAGCTGCATATTCAAAATCAGTTTCATTAGAAGGCGGTTTTGAAAATGATAACGGCAAAGAAACTTCATTGGCTGATATTTTAGCAGATGACAAAGCGAGCGTACACTCAGCAGTAGAATATGAAGGCTTAAAAAACGATATTGAAATGGTTGTTTCTACATTAAAAGAACGTGAACAAGAAGTTGTAAAAATGCGTTATGGCTTAGGCAATATGGCAAAAAGAACTTTAGAAGAAATTGGCAACATTTATGGCGTAACAAAAGAATGTATCAGACAAACTGAATTAAGAGCTTTGAAAAAAATGAAAGCTCAAGGTCAAGATGTTTTAGCTTGTTATATCGACTAATTGACTTTTCGTAGATATAATAAAACACACACCGTATCTGTTAATAAATAAAATACACTCATTTAATATTCAACAACAATTCAACATTCAACATAAGCGAGAGAGAACAACGAGAAAAAGAGAAAGAAAATAAGGTTTTAAAAAGTAACGGGCGATGATTTTATCATCGCCCGTTTTTTTCGTACATAGAAGAAATAACAAATAATATATGCCAATAGATTATAGAGAATTATACTAATCCTTCTTTAACCGCTTTAACTGCAGCTTGAACACGGTCACTTACACACATTTTTTGAAGAATAGAACAAACGTGAGCTTTTGCTGTGTGAACAGAAACAATTAATTCTTTAGCAATTTCAGTGTTGCTTTTACCCATAACAAGGTGTTTTAGCACTTCGTATTCACGTTCAGTTAGTGGAACTCGTCCTTCTTGTGACATTGAGTTAGATAAAATTCTAGTGCTTTCAACTTTTGGAAATGAGTTTAAAGCCATTTGTGCAACTTCTGGGTCAAGCCAGCAAACACCTTTTGCAACATCTCTAACAACATCAGCAAGTTTAGTTGGGTCAATGTCTTTCAGACAATATGCAGTTGCACCAGAGCTTAGTGCGGCAAGCACTTCTTCTTCCCTGTCGTGAGAAGTTAGTGCAATAACTTTAATTTTAGGATTAAATTCTTTAACTTTAATAGTCGCCTCGATACCGTTCATTTTCGGTAGACCTAAGTCCATTAGAACGACATCTGGGTTAGTCTTTTTTATAGTTTCTAAACCTTCAAATGCGTCTTCACATTCACCAACAACCTCAATGTCTGGATTTGCGTTTAAAGCGCATCTTAGACCTACTCTTGTAAGTTTGAAGTCTTCAATGATAACTACGGATATAGTTTTAGTTTGGGGTAATGACATTTTTAACTCTCCTTTGCTTATTACAATTCTATTAAATTACACTTTCTATTATTTTGTAATTAACCAACCGTCTAGTATTACACTAGCTGAATGGCTAGTATTTGATAAAAACGGCTTAACTTATATAGGCTAAAACATATAGATAGTAATGTTTTTAGTGAATTTAATTATGTGAGTAAAAACTTGTTCTTGATTAAAAATTTTTTCTATTATAAAATTAAAAACGAAAGAAATATGAGGTTTTAAAATGGATCAAATTATTAGAGTTGCATGGGATTTAAACGAAAATACAGAAAATAGATACCAATTAGTATATGAAATTGCTGAATTGGCTAAAAAATTAGTAGATGAAAACCAAGCAAGAAAAGCAAGAGAAGATGCTTTTGGTTTTGATGAATACAACAACTTTGATAACTCTTATAAAAAAGAAAATCCGGTAGAACACGCAATTATGGTTAAAGCGTCAGAAGCCGATGATAATAGACTTGTTGGTTAATCTAACGAGGATAGTGTTTATTATTTATTTAGGAGATTTTAATAGATGCAATTAAAAGAAACAGTTGATTATATCAACGAAAAAACAAACAATTTTGCACCTGAAATTGCAATTGTATTGGGTTCGGGTTTAGGCGATTTTGCAGATGATTTTTGTGATATCGCATTGTCATACAAGGATATTCCTGGTTTTGAGGCATCAACAGTAAAAGGTCATAAAGGACAATTAGTTTTTGCGACTGTTGCTGGTAAAAAAGTTGTAATGATGCAAGGTCGTTTCCACTATTATGAAGGACACCCAATTCAAAAGGTTGTATACCCTGTAAAAGTGTTCAAAAAATTAGGTGTAAAAACTTTAATCGTAACGAACGCTGCTGGTGGTATTAATAGAACATTTAACGCTTCAGACTTGATGTTAATTACAGATCATATCAACTTTATGCACGTAAATCCATTAATTGGACCTAACGATGAAGAATTAGGACCAAGATTCCCTGATATGACAGAAGTTTATAAAAAAGACTTGCAAGAAATCGCTATGACAGCAGCTAAAAAGTTAGATATTAACTTGAAAAAAGGTGTTTATATGGCTCTTACAGGTCCTAACTACGAAACTCCATCAGAAACAAAAATGGTTGAATTGTTAGGGGCAGACGCAGTTGGTATGTCGACTGTTCCAGAAGCGATGACTGCAAATTATTGTGGCATGAAGGTTTTAGGTATCAGCTGTATTTCAAACGCAGCAGCTGGTATTACAGGTGAAGTTCTTTCTCACCAAGAAGTTATTGAAGCTGCAAACGCTGTTAAAGGTAAATTCAAATCATTGTTATTTGAATGTGTTAAAGCAATGTAGTCTTTGAAAAATAATTTGTTTTAAGTGACGGCGAAGCCAAAGGCTTCGCCGTCACTTTGTCATGTCATACCGCATAAGTGAACGAGAGTACGCATTGCGGTATCCTTAAAATATTTAATTATTTAAATTTGTAAAGAATTAAAATTTTAATCTAGAATTTCATTCTGACTTGGAATAATATTCTAGTATGATTAATATGAACCAAAAAGTAGATGAATTTAAGAAAAAATTAATATTGGATACTGCAAGCGAGTATTTCAAAACTTTGGGTTATGAAAAAACTCAGATTGATAGAATTTCAAAAGATTTGAGTATTGGAGTTGGTACTATTTACGGATATTTTGCATCAAAAGAGGGCTTGTTCATGGCTTGGCTAAAGTATGTAATTGACAATGCCTCTGCTGAAATGCAAGAATATTGTGATGTTGAAACAAATCCTGTACAAAAATTAAAAATGATTGTTGAGTATAAGATTAAATATTTTGAAAAGAATAAAACTACTATTAAGGGTTATATGCAAAATAACCAGTTGTTTTTAAGAGGAATTTCTCGTAGAAAAGAACATCCAATGGCAAAGGCTTACAACTATTGTGCTGGAATTATCAAGGATTTAAAACCAATGGAAGATAATGATGCTTATCTTTTGGCTGTAATTTTTGATGGAATTATAAATAGTTATATTGAATGTTCATTAGAGAATGACAATTTGTTTGAAAAGCAAGATGAAATTATGGAAAGATTTTTACGATTGGTTGGAGTGTAATGAAAAAGATTTTAAGTTTATTTTTTATAGCTGGAATGTTTTTAATGCAACCTGCGTTTAGTGCAGAGGTTAAAAAAGGCGGAATTCAACATATTGATTTAACTTTTGAGCAAGCGTATGAGTTAATGCTTGAAAATAATAACAAATTAAAGGCTTATAACGAATTAATTAAACAAATGAAGTACGAAAAGCGTTCTGCCTTAGGACAATTTTCTCCAAAAGTTGGCTTGAATGCCACTTATATTCATTTTAATCATGATTTAACTCTAACTTCTAACGGTTCAATGAGTGCACCATTTTTACCAACTCCAATTTCTTTTGGTGCACAAACTTTAATTCAAGATAAAAATGTGTTTACAGCTGGTGGTGCTGTTGTTTGGAATATTTTTACTGGTGGTAAATTATTATCAAACCACGCTGCAGCAAGAGCTAAATTAGAGGCTTCAAATGAAAAATATAAAGAGGTTCAAGATGAACTTACTTTAGAACTTGTAAAACGCTATTACGGTTTAAGAATGGCAAGAGATGTTGTTGAAGTTAGAAAGCAAGTTGCTGACGGTATCGCACAACACTTAAAAGATGCCAAATTATTAGAAAAAGAAGGTATAATTTCAAAATCAGAACGCTTACATGCAGAAGTTGCTTATGCAGATGCAATGCGTGATTACAAAGCATCTTTGAGAGATGCAAATGTAGTAGAAGAAGGTTTGAAAACTTTGATAAAAGCGCAAGAAGCAAATCTGAAAGATATTTATATTCAACCAAATTCGTTGTTGTTTGTTTATGACGATAGCACAATTGATGTTGTTGCAATGAAAGAGAATGTTAAAGCAAACAATCCGCAATTAAAACAACTAAGAGCAAAGAAAAAGGCTTTAAATGCTAAATATCATGCAAAAATGGCAAATTATTCACCAACATTAAGCCTTTTTGCTTATGATGTTGCAGCTGCAAGCCATTTGTCAGAAGCGTTTCCAAGAGCAGCAATAGGTGGAACTGCAAATTGGTTACTGTTTGACGGTTTTTCAAGATTAAACGATGTTAAGGCTGCAAATTGTGAAAGAAAAATGGTAGATTTTGAAATATCAGATGCAGAATATAATCTTGAAAGCCTTGTTGTAAAGCAATATCAAGAGTTAATGAAATATAAAGAGCAATACGACAGTTCTTCAAAATCAATAGAAAATGCAAAAGAGGCATTAAGAACATCATCTTTGGCATTTAGAGAAGGCTTTGGAACGTCTTTACAAGTTACAGATGCTCAAATGATGTTATCTAAGGTTAAAATTGAACGATTAAATTCAATTTATAACTATGACGTGACCTTGACAGATTTATTAAAAACAAATGGTGATACAAAAGCAATTTTGAACTATATATCAAATTCTAAAACAGAAAGATTTTAAGCGAGGATAATATGAATAAAAAAGCAATTACAGGAGTATTTTTTGTAGCAGTAATTTTAGCCATAATAGGTTGTGTTTATGCGTTTATGCAAGCAAATACAATGTTGCTACAGGGTGAAGTTGATGTTAAAACGGTTGATTTGGCATCAAAAATTACAGGTCGTATAGAAAAAATTAATTATAAAAAAGGCGATAGAGTTAAAAAAGGTGACGTTTTGATTGCTCTAGATACTCCAGATATTAATGCCAAAGCGGCTCAAGTTGATGCAACAGTTCAACTAGCTTTAGCTCAACAAGAAAAAGTTAATAATGGTGCTAGGAATGAACAAATTAGTATGGCAAAAGCATCAAGAGATTTAGCCAAAAAGACGTTTGATAGATTAAACAGATTGCATGATGAAGGTGTAATTCCGACTCAAAAACTTGATGAAGCAAGAGCTAAATATCAAGCTGCACAAGATAATTACAATATGTTAGTTACAGGTAGCCGTATTGAGGACAAACTTTCAGCTGCGGCAAATGTAAAACGTGCAATGGGTGCAAATGATGAAGTTCAATCTTACTTGAAGGAAAACACAATTGTTGCTCCAATTGACGGTGTAATCACAGAAATTAATGTTGAAGAAGGTGAACTTGTTGGTGCAGGTTATCCGATTGTAACTATTGTTGACGATAATGATTGTTGGGTTGTGTTTAACTTGAGAGAGGACTTGTTGGCAAAAATTAAAGACGGTACAGAATTTAACGTAAAAATTCCTGCAATAGGCAAAGAACCTGTAAAGGTCAGAGTAAATTACATCTCTGTAATGGGTGATTTTGCAAATTGGCGAGCTACAAAAGCAAAAGGTGATTTTGATATGAAAACTTTTGAAGTTCGTGCTGTTCCTGTTGAAAAAGTTGATGGCTTACGTGCCGGCATGAGTGCAGTTTTTGATTGGAAGAAACTTAAATAATGTCATTAAAAAATGTTGTAAAACGAGAAATAAAACGGATTTATAAAGAGCCATTGTTTTGGACAGTGGCATTTATAATGCCTTTGGCGATGTGCTTGATAATTTGTTTGATTTTTTCAAAAGGTTCGCCAACAGATATGCCAATAGCTGTTTTGAATGAGGATAATTCTGCTTTTTCAAGAATGTTAGTAAGAGATTTAGAGGCGTTGCCTTCTTGCTCTATAAAATATAATGTTACAAGCCTTGAAGAAGGGCGTCAATTACTTACTGAGGGTAAAGCATACGCTTTTGTTGCAATTCCTCGTGATTTTCAAAAAGATATTTATAGGCTAAAACAACCAAAACTTTTATTTTATTATAATAATCAAAGAATTTTAATTGGTGGAATTATTTCAAAAGATGTGACAATGTTGGTGCAAACAATGATGGTAGGTCTTGATGCAACTATTCGCTCTAAAAGAGGTTTACCAATGGATGAGGCAATTAAGCAGGCTAATTTGATAAGAGTGAATGAACATGTTCGTTCAAATCCTTATTTTAACTATCAATATTTCCTTTCTATTGTAGCATTTGGACATATTTTGCAAATTCATTTAATTTTGACAATGCTTTGGGCTTTAGGTACAGAATTTAAGTACGGAACAACAAAAGATTGGTTAAAATCGGCAGATGGTTCAATAATCAAGGCTTATTTTGGCAAATTAATCCCCTATTTTGCAGTATTTTTAATGCTTTTTGCTATTTTGTTTGGTACATATTTTATAATCATGGGAATCCCTTATACAGGCGATTGGTTTATGGGTATTTTATCAACACTTTTATTTATTTTTACTTGTTGTTGTGTTTCAATTATCTTTATTTCACTCAATGGTAATTTTAGATACGGTTTAAGCAATGCAGCGTTCTATGTAGCAATGGGTTTTGCTTTTGCAGGGGTAACTTATCCTGTAATGGTTATGCCATGTATTGCAAAGGCTTACAGCGCTACTTTACCGTTAAGTTATTGGGTTCAAGTTATGATTGACCAGTCTTTAAGACAAATTCCGATTATTTATGATTTTAAACATATAAATTCAATGTTAATTTTGTCAGCAGTGGGATTGTTGGCGTTGATTAGACTTAAAAAGTTAGCAATGGACGAAAAAAGGTGGTATCAATCATGATGAAGAAATTAATTGATATCATAAAATATGAATTTGATTTGTTTCGCAAAGAATCAGGCGCAATGCTGATTATGATTATTGGTGTTGTTGCATATTCTATCTTTTATATGTTGCCTTATTCGACTGAAATTATTAAAGAAGCACCAATTGGTGTTGTTGATTTTGACGGTACAAAAATGTCACATGAGTTTATACGCAACTTGAATGCGACAGATTCTGTCAATGTAGTTTCTCGTCTTGTAAGTATTGATGAGGCTAAGCACCAATTTTATAAAGGCAATATTAAAGGTTATGTAATAGTTCCTCGTGATTTTCAAAAAGAAATTAAAAGAGGTTCTCAAGCGGTTGTTTCAACCTATGCAGATTCAAGTTATTTGATTATTTATAAAACGATTTATTCAGCAGTTGTTCAAACTGCGATAAATTATGGGGCAAAAATTGAAGTGGGAAAACTGCTTAAAAAAGGTATGCCAAAAGATGTTGCAATGACTGTAAAACAACCTTTTGAATTTGTACAAGTGCCACTTTATAATCCTGCCGGTGGTTATGAAACTTATGTTTATCCTGTAATTTTAATATTAATTCTTCATCAAACTTTAGTTGTTGGTATTGGCTTGATGCAAGGTACACGACACGAATTAAAAGAAAATTATTGTAAAAAAGAGGAGGATATTCCAATAACTTTATTTGGAAGATGTACGGCTTATGTATTGCTATATATGTTTTATTCAATATTTTATTTCTTGATATATCCAGCAATTTGCAAATATCCAATGTCATACAATCTTTTGCCATTGATATTAATTTTGATACCAATGTTCTATGGTGCAGGATTTTTCTCTCATACAATTTCTTACTACTTTAAAAAAAGAGAATCTTCATTGTTGATATTAGTTGTAACCTCTTTAATCTTTATTTTCCTTCCTGGTTTAATATGGCCTAAAGAGGCAATTCCACAATGGTTAAATATTGTGGCATATTTTATCCCTGCAACTTGTGGGGTTGACGGAATTATCAAGGTTAATCAAATGAATGCAACATTTTGGAATGTAAAATATGACTTCTTATGGCTAATCTTCCTTTGTGGATTGTATTTTGCCTCATCAATTTACGTAATTAAAAAGAAATTTCATAAAGACGATTTAAACGAAAAATAATTAATGCTCTTTGTAATAATAAGTTAATTCTGTGTTTAGGTCTAAGTTTTTGCAGTCTTTTCTAAAGATACCCAATTTAATACCTATTTTTGCAAGCCTGTAAAGCAAACTTACACCCAAAACGCCAAAACCATACTTGCATGAGCGTGTAAAGTTAATTGATGATGCCTCTTTAAAATATTTTGTAGGACAAGATATTTCGCCGATATTGTAATTATTAAAGAACAATAGTGCTAAAATTTCGTTGTCAAAAATAAAATCATCATTGCAACTTGCAAGTGGTAATTTTTCTAAAACCTCTCTTGTAAAACCTCTAAAACCTGTGTGATATTCAGATAATTTTTCACCTAAAAAGAAATTTTCAAACCCTGTCAAAAACTTATTTGCTATAAATTTATATAACGGCATACCACCTTTTAACGCTGAATTTCCAAGCATACGAGACGCCATAACGGCATCATACTGTTCAAATGCCATCATAGATACCATTGCAGGGATAAGTTTAGGTGTATATTGATAATCAGGGTGCAACATAACAACAATGTCAGCTCCAGCCTTTAACGCAGCAAGGTAGCAAGACTTTTGATTGCCCCCATAACCTTTATTCTCCTTGTGTACAATAGTTGTGATATTTAAAGATTTCGACAGCTCTTTAGTGTTATCTAAAGAGCTGTCGTCTACTAAAATAATTTCATCTACAAATTCACGGTAAATTTCATCATAAGTTTGTTTTAACGTATGCTCTGCGTTGTAAGCAGGCATGATAACAACAATTTTTTTACCGTTAAGCATGATATCTATTCTTCTGGCATTGCTTCAACAACTTCGATTTCTTCTTCATCGTTGTTGTCAACATTTTCCATTCTGATAGATGCTTTGTTAGAAGATAATGCTTTATCTTTAACTTTTTGAACTTGTCTTAATAATTTATCAGATAATAAATCAATGCTAGCATACATAGATTCAGCAGATTCTTCTAAATGAATTTTAACTTTGTCTAAGTTGCATCTAACTTCTGCGATGTGTTTTTCTGCAGCAGCTGGATTTTTGATAACTGATAAAATTACTTCAATACCTTGAATTTGGTCGTAGTGTGTAGCTACTTTACCAATTTTTTCTTTTACATAAGCCTTGATAGCTTCTGTGATTTCGATGTTTCGTCCGTTTACGTGTATACGCATTATTAAGCCTCCAATGTTAGTTTTATAGATAGAATACTAGAAACAAGATTTAAAATCAATTAATCAATTATGTATTGTAAACATAGTTAATCAGAAATGATTTGTTGTAATTCAACGTTTGGAGTCCCTAAAACTCTCACTAATTCTAAAACAGAAGCCTTCATTTGGCATTTTTGAGATGAGCCAGAGAAGAAATCTTTATAGAAACAACCTTCGCAATTGCAACCACGTTTATAGCAATCTAACGCTGTTGGTGTCCATCTTCTAACGGCTACTGCTCGTCCCATATCACGACTTCTAAACACTATGTATTTCCTCCAAGTATTATTTTTTAATTTGATTATGAAATATATATTGCTAGGCGTAGACTGATTGTCATGCCCAACTACTACCCACAAAGCAATGTTCACTTGCTTTATATACATTGTAAAATTTCAAAGCGTTTTTGCAAGGGCATTTTAGCCCTATTTTCACATTTCGCAACATATACCTTGAACATGCATAATCGCTGAATTGTAGGTATATTAATAAGCATGACTTTTGCGCTATGACATGATTAGCGCCTGCAAAAACATGGAAACCCATGAATGGCGCATGTTTTCATGTTTTGATTTTTAGTTAAGAAATGTAAATAATTTCCAAAACCCATGCCCGTTTTAGCCTAATTTGGCATGGTCTAAATAATTATCTTCTTGAACTTAAAGTTTTTTTAAGATATATATAAGAATATAAGCAGTAATATATAAATAGCAAAGGAAGAATATTTTGGATAACGGTTTTATTGAAAACGGATTTATTGTGAACTTAAGTAATGCAAAAAATGCAGCAGAAGTTATTTATGAATTAAGTTCTATTCTAGAAATGCCTGAAGCAAAGGGTAAAAAGATTTGTTTGAAATTAGAAGGTATTGATTTAACTCAATCACAATTGTTGAGTATCAGAGCCTTAATTGAATCTATGGATTCAACTTTAGAATTTGTTGATTCATCTTCAGAAGTTACAAAAGAGTCAGCTGGCGCTTTAGAAATTCAAATTTCAGAGTTGAAAAACGAAGTTGAAATTCCAAAAATTGAACCAACTCAAGAAGAATTGGAAGCATTAACAAAGAAACCAGATTTGTTCAGCGGAAGCGAGCACGATTTAGCTTTCCAAGAGCTTGCACAAGAAGAAGGTATTCTTAAAGAAGATGAAATGAGAACTTATGCAACTATGGACGAAGATGAAGTTCCAAACTTCGAAGACAAGGAAGACGACGAAGATATTGAAAAATTACCAACATTATATTTGCACCAAACACTTCGCTCTGGTCAAACAATTACATCAGATGGAAACATTGTTGTAATTGGTGATGCAAATCCAGGTAGCGAAATTGTTGCAAGGGGTGATGTTACAGTATGGGGCGTTTTAGGTGGTATTGCACAAGCAGGTTCTCATGGCAATGTAAACGCAAGAATTAGAGCATTAAAAATGAACGCAATTCAATTGAGAATTGCTAATTGCTATGCAAGACGTGTTAACACAGAAAACATTCCATTTGTTCAAAAATCACCTTCTTTCACACCGGAAGAAGCATATATTGACGGTAAATCAATAGTTATAACTACAACATACGAAAGTAAGGAGAAATAATGACAGGTAGAGTAATCGTAATTACGTCTGGTAAAGGCGGTGTAGGAAAAACAACTACCACAGCAAACATCGGTACAGCTTTAGCAAAAGCTGGTAATAAAGTTGTTCTAATAGATACAGATTTAGGCTTAAGAAACTTAGATTTGTTGTTAGGCTTAGAAAACAGAATTGTATACACAATTGTAGATGTTGTTGAAGAACGTTGCAAATTGAAACAAGCATTGGTTAAAGATAAGAAAAATCCAAACCTTTGTCTTTTAGCTGCTGCTCAAACAAGAGATAAAACAGCTATTACAGGTGAACAATTAAAGAAAATTTGTGAAGAATTAAAAGAAGATAACGATTTTATTATCGTAGATTGTCCGGCAGGTCTTGAACAAGGCTTTGAAAATGCGACAGCTGGCGCAACAGAAGCAATTGTTGTTGCAACTCCTGAAATGTCTGCTGTTCGTGATGCGGATAGAATTATTGGTCTTTTAGAATCAAAAGAACACATTGAAAAATATAACTTGTTATTAAACAGAGTTCGTCCTAATTTGATTAAAACAAATGATATGATGAGCGTTGAAGATGTAGTAGAAATTCTTTCTTGTGAATTAATCGGTATTATTCCAGAAGATACAGGAATTATTACATCAACAAACAAAGGTGAACCTATCGTTAATGATGAAAAATCTTTAGCCGGTCAAGCATATCAAAATGTTGCAAAAAGAATTATGGGTGAAACCGTTGAATTTTTAAACATTGATGAACCACAAGATTTAATTTCAAAAATAAAGGCTTTCTTTCAAAACCTTTTTACAAAAAAGGAGCAGTAGACAATGAAAGAAATATTTGCAGATTTATACAATAAAGTTGTGGACTTTTTCACAAAAACAGAAGAAAAAGAAGAATCTAAAAATGTTGCAAGAAACCGCTTGAAATTGGTTTTGATGCAAGATAGAACAAACTTAAATCCAAGATTGTTAGAACGTTTGAGAGGAGAAATGATTGACCTTCTTTCTAAATACGTTGTAATGGATAAAGAGTTGTTAGAATTAAACTTTACTCCAGAAGATGACCAGTTGGCATTAATGCTTTCAATTCCGGTTGTTAGAGCAAAAGATGAAGACGAAATTGAAGAAGCTATTAAAGCTGAAGAAGCAGAAAAAGAAAGAATTGCTAAATTGGTAGAAAAAGCTGAAGAATTAGATGATGAATCTGATGATGACGATGGTGACGATGAAGAAGTTGAATTTGAAGAAGAAATTGAAGTTGAAGTAGAAGAAAATGACGACAACGAAGATAAAGAAACTTCAAACAATGACGAAAAAGACTCGTCAGAAGAAAAATCTGAAGAAGTTGAAAAACCTAAAAAGAAAAAGAAGAAAAAAAATAAAAAGAAAAAACAACAAGAAACTTCTGAACCTCAAGAACAACAAGAAAAAGTTGAAGATGAAGTGAAAGAAGAAGAAAAAACAGATGACTCTGAAACTCAAACAGAAACAGAACTTGAAACAACAGAAGATGAAAAATCTGAAAATGATGAAGAGTCTAAAGAAGAATAATTAAAATAAAAAAGGCGCAGAGGTTTTAACCTCTGCGCCTTTTTAGTATTTAAAAATTAAATCCCTTCGACTAATGTATTAACATCAACACCAAGAGCACTTGCGATTTCAAGAATGTTCAAAATAGAAGTGTTTTGCTTACCTGTTTCAATCAAACTGATTGTAGGTATTGAAATATTTGTCATTTCTGCTAATTGCTCTTGTGAAAGATTCTTTTTTAATCTTTCAGCCTTGATATTAATTCCAATAAGTTTCAACTGTTCGTTTATCATAATAAGAATATTTTAATATATTGCGAAAAAATCTTCTATTAAGAAAGCTATATAAAAATATAGAATAGTATATATAATAAGAGTATAACTAATAAAAAGGCGGATTTTGAATTAAAAAATTCAAAATCCGCCTTAATTATTTAACTTATATCACTATGCTTTTTTAGTTTCTGCTTTAGCATTTTTGTTTTCTGCAACTTTAACATTTTTAGCTTCATTAGCCTCTTTTGTTTCGGCAACAGTTTTAACGTTTTTCATGTTAACTTTTTTCACGTCAACAGGTTTTTTGTTTGTGATGTACCAAGTTACAGGTTCTTCTTTTGAATCAGGAGCGATAGGTCCTTTTTTACCGTATTTAACAGGTTGTTCTTCAAGTGGTAAATTTTTACCATAAGAGTTTACATCACATACAGAAGCTGAATCATAATATTCTAAGAATTTGTCATAATCAATATCAGCGTTGTAAGAAGTGTTCCAAGGGTTTGTGCATCTTACTTTTAATTCACCGTTTTTGCCAACTTGTGGTTCAAGAGTGTAAGCGTGGAAACCGTAAACACCAGCTGCTTCAGCAACAGGGTTTTCTGTTCTACCGCCAGAAGCACGAGTACCACCGGTCATGATGTAATCTTCGTTGAAGTTTGGCTTCATCATCATATCTTTAACTTTATCTGCTTCAAAGTTCAAGTTCCATTGTCTGAAACCGCCGAAACCGAATCTTTGTAATACTTCAAAGTTATAACCACCTAATGAGCCTCTGTAAAAATCAGCTGCACGTTGGAATTTATCTTCTTTATTATCTGGGTCTTTCTTTAAGTCTGTGAAAACTAAACCGTTTTTGTCTTCTTCGTAGAAGATGTTGTAGTAGTTATCGTCACGACAAACAACTATTGTTCTGTTAGGGTCAGCTTTAGCCTTGTTATAATCAGCTAATCTTTGTTTGTGACCTTTAATTGACTCCATTAATTCAGGTTTTTTAGCCATAGGAGCTTTTGCTAATTCTTTTTCTTTAGCATCAATTCTTTCGTTCATGATTTTTTTGAACATTGTGTCGGCTTTGTTTACAGAATCAAGACCGTAAGCATCTTCTAATAATCGAATACCTGTTGAACCAGCAAGGCTGTATTTTTCAACACGGTCTTTTGGAAGTTCTGCATTTTTATATTTATATTCGCCAAAACCGTTTTTGAATTTAACAGTTACGTCTTTACCGTCTTGGTTGAAGGCTTCATAAACAGCAACTCTTGCTTTAGGGTTGTTCATTAATGTACCTAAGGTAGAAACAAGGTAGCAATCGCCAATGCTTCTTTGTTGAGTTGTAAATCTTTTAGCTAGTGGGAACAATTTAACGAACATATCTTTGTCCATGTTTAATTGTCTAGATTCTTTGTCGTTAGCTTTAACGTAGATTTTATCTTCTTTATCTACTTTAAATACATCACCAACTTTAGCACTTTTGTGTCCTTCTGATTTTGATTTTACTGTTGGTACATATACGTCGTTTACATTTTTGCCAGCTTTTTTAGCTTCGTAAACCATATCAATATCTTTTGCAAGATTTTTATTCATTTTACCAGTTGCCCAATAGCATTTAACTGTTGATGGTTCAAGGTCTCCATCAGCGATTAAAGAAAGTTGCATTTGAACATTAGCAGCTTCTTTAGTGCCACTGCACATAACTTTTTTAACATTGTCTCTGTCTTCACCTTTTAATACTTTGTTTGCAGGGTGATTTTCTAAGAATTTTTCCGCAGTTTCTGGGGTATATTTTGTAGGTTCAGGACGTGAAACTTTTACACCTGACATTACTTGCATAAGTTGTGCGCTAGGCATCGGAACTTTTTGCATAGGGTTTGTACTAACTGCTTGTGTTTGTTTTTTTTCAGCTTTTTGAGTGTTCTTAATTCCAGTAAATGCTACTGCTGATACTTTGTTTACTTGCATACCTTACCTTCCTAATCTAAAATTTCTATGTTGTCTGAAAGTTTGATGAACGTAAAAAATTGCTAAACGTGACTTTTTTGTTAAATAAAATTTACAATTGTCTAACCAAATAACCTTTTAACTTTCGCACATAACATGCTGATTATAGCACTTTTATTAGGGTTTGTATACAAATTATATACAAATGTTAAGATTGTAGTAGAAACGATTTTTTAACTCTGCCGATACCCCGAATAATCCAAGAGTATTTCAGGGTCTCTCAAGCATGAGATTCTGAAACCGCATCTGTTTACATTCTTTATGTTACAATTCAGAATATGAAAAACTTAAAACTTATATTAATAATTCTAGTTATATTTTTATTAGTTCCGTCTGTGAACGCAAAAAATATAAACACCGAAGATTTAAATTTTAGAATGATGCAATTTAATGAAACAGAAAATTCTGTTACCTACAGGTATATCTTAGATTATGCAAATATGTTGTATGACAAAATCAATGCAGATATACTATTCAAAGAAAATTGGTATATGGAATATAGATATAAACTACATGCGGACGGAACAATATCTGATTTAAAACCCATGCCGTTGAATACTCCATATAAAGGTAAAACTATAAACAAACTTTTTGAAAAACTTCTGAAAGACACAACACCGCCACCGTTTCCAAATAATATGGAAATCGGAGATGTATATATTGAATTACAAGCAAATAGTTTTGTTTCGGATAAAATTATTATCCATTTTTTACGATATAATGAAGGTGCACCAATTAAAGGAAATCATATAGATATATATATTCCTGTAAAAAATTGTCAAAAAATATTCAAATTTTATAGGTAATTATGTGTTAGCCTTTCGTCTGTAATATCCGTCAACTTGAGTTCCGTCTTCTCTTGTATAAGACGATACTTTAATTAAATCTCCGTTCAAGGTTGCATTTTGTGCATCTTGTTCTCGCATAATTTTGCCTTTTGAAAGTCTATCTGATATTTCAGCATCATATAGTTCGTACAAATCAGTAGGCATTTTAGCAATATCTTTGTCCGTAATTTCAGCCTCACTGACATTATCAATAAAGGTATGTTTTTTCTTGTATTCTTCAATTGCTTGAGCATTGTTGCAATCTCCAAAGTTTGAAATTTTGTGAGCGCTAATCATGCCAAATGGATTGATTTTTTCTGCAAATTTTCTATTGCTTTTTACAATGTAGGTTTTGCCAACAAGAGGTCTCAATTTTGATACAGGGTCTAAAGGGTCACGATAATTTGTAACTAATTCATCTGCATGCTCGTTACCAATTGATTTCTCAAGATTTTTATTTAAGCCATAAGCATTGAAGGTTACTGTTTGTAATTTATTTTTTAATCCCACGTATAACGCTTCACTTCCACCCTCTGAATGTCCGATAACTTTTATATTTTTATATTTGTTTTCGAAATTTTTGTAGAAAGTGTTTGCAAGAATCATTTGTCTTGTTGGCTCGCTTGAGGTTGCCATTTTTAGGTTAGTTCTATGGTCTTGCATGCTGAATTTGTCAGTGCCTACAAAACATAATACAACATCATTCCCCTTTTGATATGCAACTGCTCTAAAATTTGTCTTTTTGTTATATTCCTTTGCTATTACACTATAACCAGAAGGTAAATCCGTTGTTTTTCCTTTTAAAACATCTCCAGCGAAATAGCATAAATCTCTATAGGCGTTTGCGTTTGCGTGAATATTTTGTTCGTTTGTCATAAAAAATCCTCTTTTAACTTTAACCTTTAAAAGAGTAACATTTTTTTGATATTTTTTAGTCCGATTTAAAACGTACGCAATTTTACGTACGTAAAAATACGGACAAGTTTTATCTGTAAAATTTGAACATTTTTTGGTAAATTTTTACGGGAATATAAATTGATACATAGTTTCCAGCTTGAGGAGCACCATCATTTCTTCTTAAAAAGTAGATTGTAGTTTTGTCTACAACAAAAGTATCAACATGTAATTCTATGTACACATCTCCAATTTCCATATTTTCTGGAAATGGTGGTGGAGTGGTATTGACTATAAACTCTTCAAATAATTTGTTTATCGGTTTTCCCTTGTACGGAATGTTCAATGGCATTGGTTTTAAATCAGAGATTGTTCCGTCTGTATGTAACTTATATCTATATTCTAACCCCCAACTTTCTTTAAACGGTATATCTGTATTGATTTTGTCATACAACATATTTGCATAATCTAAGATATACTTGTAGGTTACAGGGTTTTGAGTTTCTGTAAATTTTACTTTGTTGAAATCAATTTTATCTGTATCTATATTTTTTGCGTTCACTGACGGAACTAATAAAAATATAACTAGAATTATTAATATAAGTTTTAAGTTTTTCATATTCTGAATTGTAGCATAAAGAATGTAAACAACAGATATTATGGAGAATAAAAACGGTGCGAGGTTGAAAACCTCGCACCGTTTTTTTTTTATTTCACACACATTTTTAACCTAATTGTCACCCTGAATTTATTTCAGGGTCGCAGGGTTTTGCCGGAATGACATTGCGATTCTGAAACAAGTTCAGAATGACATTATGTTTTACCTTAACCCTTATAGTCCTTTATGCAGCCAATCTATTTTGAGTAATTGGCGATGTTGAATATCTGGCTGTTCTGG
>ERZ1023839.16-NODE-16-length-69801-cov-14.691782_pt1 | contig 69801 bp, 74 predicted proteins | sample MGYA00380383_ERZ1023839 | MGnify/ENA primary metagenome ERZ1023839 (study PRJEB33179, sample SAMN07449065) | human gut metagenome | biome: Human-gut; feature: Human associated habitat; material: Faeces | host: Homo sapiens | place: India:Kasaragod | collected... | reverse complement strand
GCGCCAGTTTCCCGACCTACACCCTTAGCAGGGGCGCCTCTTCAGCCTCTTGAGTACTACTCCATAACCAAGTGATTACTAGTAAATTTTACTATATTTAATTTAGCTAGTCAATCACAAATTTGCAATTTATTTATTATTTTATGTTTTTTATGGCAAAATCATTCAATATTTTCCCTTTTATAGTAAAAGAGCCAATAAAATAAACGCATGAGCAAAGCATTAAGATAATACTCATTGTCCAAGTAGCCCAATTAAGTTCTTTAGAAATATAACCACTAATCACAAGAAAAACAGAAAACAAAATACCTATTAAACCAATTATCCTTAATCTTAAAAGTCTTTTTTTCATTTCTTTTCCTTTAGTTGTTTCATAAAATTTTCGCTTTAATTCTTTTTTTTCTGTCTTGGTCATTCTTTGATATTTATTTTTCACAAGATACTCCTTTCCTTCCTTGATTATAACATACTTTAAATTTAAATATCATAAAATTTAGAAATGAAAGATATTAGTGAGAATTTAAAGGAATTAGAAATTGAAGATTTTATTTGGGTTATTTCTCTTTTCTCTGCTTGTTTTGCTTTATTATCTAATAAACTAGAAAAAGATTATCTTTATACTCATAATCTTTCTAAAGAAAAAGAATATAAAACAATTAATATCACTCTTTTAGTCATTGCCTTTTTTATTTATCTTTATTTTATGATGTTAAATTATAAACGTATTAAAAGAAACACCCATCAATCATTTAAACAAATGAGAATCAATAATGCAAACTTTCTAGCTGCTACTCTAATTGTCCTAGCTACCATTATTTATATTATGACTTCTATCCTTAGTACTAACGAATTAGAAATTTTGCCGTAAAAAAAAGAAAAGAATTACTCTTTTCCTTGTAACATATTAAGTAAGTCAATTTTAAAGATATCTTTAGAAGCATTTGTTTTACTAATCATGATACCTTTATAAGTTCCAAGTTCTGAACGATGACCTTCAAGTAAAATATCCTTTGGTGTAATTTCTTTTAACATAACAGTTTCTTCTTTCGTATAAACCGTATAAATAAGTTTAACTTCGCCATGAACTTGAGCAAACATTGCATCACTTGGTAATTTAAGCTCATACGTTACTGTTCCAGCTTTTTTATTTTGACTGATCACTTCACCGTCAAATTTTCCTTCTTTTAAATCTGGATAATATTCAAAGCTTAATTTTTTAAAAGCTCTCATATTATAACGTTTCAAAGCTCTTTCTAGTTTACGAAACTCATTTTCGTTCACATAATCCAATACATAATTTTTCATTTTTTACCCCCTATAAACCCTTTTCGTACTTTAAGTATAGCACAAAAGTTTTAAAATGTCAAATTTGTGTCAAATTTGCATTTTCTTCTTGCATTTCTATTTTCTCCTATTGGGGCTATATCATACCACAATCGACAATACTTGTCAAATTTTTTTCATATTTAAGCGAACAATCGTTTGTCCTATATTCCAAGGATCTAAATAAAATTCTTTAACACGTTTATCTTTTTTTAATATTTCATGGACTTCTTTTTTTAATTTTCCAGAGCCTTTACCATGAATAAAGATAATCTCCTGGTGTCCTAGTTTAACGTTATCAGATATAAATTCATGAACGACTGTATAAGCCGTAACAGCTAGTTCACCATGTAAATCTTTAGTTGGAACCGTCATGCTTGTTCCTTAGCTTGAGGCATTTCTGTGCTAGTATTTATTGAAGGTTCTACAGGTCCAAACTTACTTTCATATTCATGAATCACATCAGATAATAATGGAATAGAGTTTTTAGCTCCGTATTTTGTTGTTGATAATGCAGCAGCAATATTAGCAAGACGAATACATTTTTCTAAATCATATTTTTTAAGTAAGCCATAGATGAAGGCTCCATCAAAGATATCTCCTGCGCCTGTTCTATCTACTTCGCCTACATTTATAGTTGGCATAACTCTTACGTTACCATCTATACTATATAAAACTCCCTTATTATGCAAAGTCACAATGTTATTACTATTAGGGAAAAGATCTTTTAATTCTTTATATAAGTTAAATAAATGTTCTCCGTTATCTGGGTCCACCTTCATTTTTGTAACCATACAAGCAAATTCTAAAGAAAAGATAACGTATTTAGCATATTTAGCCAAGGCAATAACTTCTTTCGTGTCGGCATAATTCAAACCTGCTCCCAAAACAGAGAGACTTTGAGGAAATTTATTAAAAGCACTTAAGGTTGCTGAGTATTCAAATCCATCTGTGTAAATCACATCAGGCATCACGTCATAATCACTTTTTTTCAAATGATATACCTCAGGTTCGACCATTAATTGAGTTCTACTAGTTGTTTCTTTACTAGCTAAAATAAAAGTTGAAGTTGTTTTCTTTTCATAATTAACTTCCATAAATTGGGTATGAACATTGTAAGACTCTAATTCTTTTTTGACATTATTGCCAAGTTCGTCATAGCCAACGACTCCAGCAAAATAAGAATCTGCATTCCATTTACCAAGCAAGGCAGCAACATTGGAAGAAGAACCACCACTCGCTTCTAATTTTTCTTTTAAAATAATTTTACTATTTTCCACAGGATATTTATCCATAGGAATTGTTATATCATATGTAATTTTTCCTATATTTAGGGCTAACATAATATCACCTAATCTTTCTATCCATCAACATTATACTATAAAAGAAAGAAAAAAGAAAACCTCATAACTAAATGAAATTTTCTTTAAATATTATTTTTTTCTTTAAGAGCAGCTTGAGCACAAGCAAGTCTACTAATCAAAACGCGATATAAAGAGCATGATACATATGAGGCTTTAATAGAAGTGAAAAATGAAATACTTTCTGGATCCCCACCTTGTTCACCACAAATACCAATAGACATATTTTTCTTTACTTTTCTTGCTTCTTTAATAGCGTATTTCATAAGCTCGCCGACTCCATTTTCATCTATTTTTTGGAATGGGTCTCGTTTTAAAATATTATTTTCTTCATAACATTTTAAGAATTTACCTGCATCATCACGAGAAAAGCCAAAAGTCATTTGGGTTAAATCATTTGTTCCAAAAGAGAAAAAGTTAGCCTTTTTAGCAATTTCACCAGCCATCAAGCATGCCCTTGGTAACTCAATCATCGTACCCACTTCATATTTTAAATGACTACCAGTTTCTTTAATTAAATCATCAGCCGTTTTGCAAATCACATTTTTAACATAAGTAAATTCTTTTACATCTGACACAAGAGGAATCATTATTTCTGGGGTTACTTTTATATTTTCTTTTTCCAAGCGAAGAGCAGACTTTATAATCGCAGTCGTTTGCATAACAGTAATCTCAGGATAAGTAATTAAAAGTCTACAACCACGGTGACCCATCATCGGATTAAACTCTTTTAAATCGGCTATTCTTAAAGAAAGATTTTCCATGGACATACCAAGTTCACTTGCTAAAGAGGCTTTATCTTCATCTGTCTTTGGTAAAAATTCATGAAGAGGAGGATCTAATAAACGAATCACTACAGTTTTATGATTGCATATTTTAAATAGTTCATAAAAATCTTCTTCTTGATAAGGTAATATTTCCTTTAAATATTTTTGTCTTTCTTCTTTTGATTGAGCTAAAATCATTTTTCTAAAGTTTTTAATTCGGGTGGTTTCAAAAAACATATGTTCTGTACGGCATAAGCCTATACCATCAGCCCCAAATTTCATTGCTTCTAAAGCATCATGAGGCGCATCGGCATTAACTCTTACTTTTAAAGATTTCACTTCATCTGCCCAACTCATGAAAAGTTGTAATTCAGGGGTTAGCTCAGGATCTTTTTTTGGCAAAATTCCTTGGTATATAAGTCCTGTCGTGCCATCTAAACTTAATTCATCTTTTTCTTTTAAAGTAATACCCTCTTTAGTTATTAAAATTTTCTTTTCTTCATCAATATAAATATCTTCACACCCAGCCACACAACAAGTACCCATACCTCTTGCTACTACCGCCGCATGGCTTGTCATACCACCATGAATTGTTAAAACGCCATTTGCGTGGTGCATACCTTCAATATCTTCTGGTGAAGTTTCACTTCGTGCCAAAATAACTTCTTCCCCATTTTGATGGGCTAAAATGGCTTCTTTGGCATTAAAATAAAGATGACCTGAAGCAGCGCCAGGACTTGCCGCTAAACCATGAGCGATAGGGTTTGTTTTCGAAAGTACATCACTATCAAAAGTTTTATGTAAAAAACTATCTAGAGATTTAGCCTCCACACTAAGAATAGCTTCTTCTTTACTCATTAAACCTTCTTTAACCATATCGACAGCTATTTTTACAGCCGCCCGACCTGTTCTTTTACCTACTCTCGTTTGTAAAAGGTAAAGTTTATTATCTTGAACAGTAAATTCCATGTCTTGCATATTATGATAATGGGCTTCTAATATTTTCGCGTCCTTTTTAAATTCTTCATAAATTAATGGCATTGTTCTTTTTAAAGTATCCATTTTTAAAGGAGTTCGAACACCTGAAACGACATCTTCCCCTTGGGCATTCATTAAATATTCACCATAAATTTCATTTTCGCCAGTAGCAGGATTTCTTGTAAAAGCAACACCGGTAAGAGAATTATCTCCCCAGTTGCCATAAACCATTTCTTGAATGTTTACTGCTGTTTTATATTCTTCAGGAATATTATTTAACTTACGGTAATAAATAGCTCTTTCATTTTCCCAACTGTTAAAGACAGCTTTAATCGCATTAAATAATTGTTCATAAACATCACTTGGAAATTCTTCTTTTGTTTTATACGTATAGATTTGTTTATACATTTTAACAATTGTTTTTAAGTCTTCACCTGTTAAATCTAAATCAGATTGATAACCTTTTTTCGTCTTAAATTCTGCTAAAACTTCTTCGCATTCTTTTCTGCCACAACCTTTAACAACATCTAAATACATCATAATAAGACGACGATAAGAATCATAAGCAAAACGTTCACTTGTTTTTAAAGCTAATGATTCAACTACCTCATCATTTAAACCTAGATTTAAAATCGTATCCATCATTCCCGGCATACTAACCACAGAACCACTTCGAACACTTAAAAGAAGAGGATTTAAAGCATCACCTAGTACTTTGCCAGTTTCACTCTCAATAGCCTTAATACCCTTTTTTATTTCTTCTTTAATATCTTTATTTAAAACCTTTTCTTCTTCATAATAAAGATTACAAGCTTCCGTTGTTACAGTAAGTCCCTTAGGAACCGGTAAGCCTAAATTTGTCATCTCCGCTAAATTAGCACCTTTACCACCTAAAAGCATCTTCATATCTTTGTTACCTTCATTAAATAGATAAACATATTTTTTCATATCCTTGTCCTCCTATTCTTTAATTATAAAAGAAAAGCAAAAAAATTAGTCAACAAATTAGACCTTGTTGACTAAATATTTACTTATTTTTATAAAAATAAGACGGCGTGACGGTATAGAATGTGGATAACTTACTAACGGCAGGCTCGGCTGTTCATAAGCCGAAAGCGGTGAGCCTACTCATTCATGCTACCCTATTTCGTATGGATTTTCAAGTGTTCCTTCTCCGCCTAAAATCGACGTAGAGGGTATCAGATAAACCGAAGGCCGCACCGCATAATGACTGTTCGCATAGCCGTTGGGGCCACCGCCAGAGACGACGACATAGCCAGTGTACTCGACATAGAACACGCTGTCAGAAAAAGACGTTTCCGGGGCTAATGTCCATTGTTTATTGCTTGAATCATAAAGCCAATCATTGTCTGTACAATCAATTGCATCAGCCCAGTTATATAATTCTTTATTTAAACAACTTGTTCGATTACTTGTACTTCCTCCGCTTGTCGCATATCCATAATCACTTGGATACATTAAGCCAACTTTCCCTGGCCATTCTGTTGGTCTTCCCGTGTATACTGTTGTTCCCCTTTCATAAGTATACCAATGACTTGCTAGCCCATTTGACGAACTTTGATAGTCTTCTGTGCCTCCTAATTTCCATGTTATGGTATCTATTTGATTTTTTGCTTCTTCTGTTAAGCCATTGCTTGTAAAGTCACAAGATGTTTCATCTTGTACAGACGAGCATGTTCCTGATGTTTTATTATAATAGGCGCCATTATTTAAAACTTCTTTTAAAGTACTATCTGTCCAGTCATTACTTCCATACTCACTTATTGAACTTCCTGTCCCACTAGCCTTATTATCCCAACTGTAACTTCCTATGGAATCAGTTCGAATCAATTTCATTCTTTGTCCTTCTGGAGTATTTAATATGCCAATGATTCTCCATCCTGCTTTTTCTCCATTAAATGTCACATAATTACAAGGATTTTTTCCAACATATCTTAAATTGTTATCACTTGTTCCATCATAGGCTAAGGTATAAGTACAACTATCGTTTGAAATACCTGGAACGGTAATAACATCTGTTGAAGATGAATCAGCATTTTCTTTAACGTAGCTTAAGACATCTTTGCCTGCGACAGGTATTTCTTCTATATAACTTGTTGTCACAACCACTTTGGAACTAAATTTAGTATTTTGAACACCTTCGGTATTCATACCCACATTTTCATCTAACCATAATCTTAAGGTGTACGTTTTAGATTCTTTAGCATTTAAATATCCGGTTGTTAAATTAAAAGCAGTTTGAGCATTATCTAAGGTTTTCGTTATTGTTTGATAACTTGATAATAAACTTGTTGTTATTTCTGTTTCTGTATCACCTATTTTTGAGGATATCATAGCTTTAATCGCATCATTATTGGTTAACGTTGTGGTATTTAGTACCTCTAGATTAACGTTAAAAGAGGCATAGGAATCACATGTATTTGTTATGGTAAATTCATAAGGGGTGAGTTTCTTTCCTTCTGCATCTAATATTGGATAAGCCTTTTGTAAGCTAATATTGTTTTTATCTGTGAAGGTAATATTAAAACAAGATGAAACAATATCATTTTGGCCTGTTTGAGTTAAGTTTAAGACCCATAAGGCATAGGATACTCCTATAATAGCTATAATACCTATCAATAAAACAGTTAAAACTAATATATTTCTTTTCTTTTTTTCCATAAATGGAACAACTCCTTTTTCTTTTTAGTATATAACAGTACGGTGTGTTTTAAACTCTTTTTACTTAATACATAAAACATTATAACATTTCAATACCATTTAGTCATAAATGTAGAGGGTAATAGTAATTTTAGGATAAGAAAAAATCACCATAGTTTACCTATGATGATTATAACAGATACCCCCCCCCCGACTGTCAAGACGGTTTAGAGCAAATCTTCAAATTCTTGTTTGATTCCTTTTACAGTTGTTTTATTTTGAATTGCTTCTTCTATCAATTTTTCATAAGGAATCAAGGCTTCATATTCTTCACATTTTTCTTTTAAAGGATTAATAACAGGATGTGTAGGCACAAAAATAGTACAACAATCCTCATAAGGTAAAATACTTGTTTCATAAGTACCTATTTTTTTAGAAATATCAATAATTTCTAATTTATCAAAACACGCAACAGGACGAATAACAGGCATTTTAACAACTTCATTAATAACACTCATACTTGTTAAAGTTTGACTGGCTACTTGCCCAATACTTTCACCATTGATTAAAATTTTACAACGATTTTGATAAGCTACCCTGGCAGATATTCTATACATCATTCGGCGCATAATCGTAACTAGATAATCATGGGGCACATTTTTATAAATGGCTTCTTGAATATCGGTAAAAGGAATGATATGCACTTTTATTTCGTCACAAGCATATTCACTTAGTTTATGGGCTAAACTAAGAACTTTTTCTTTAGCTTCAACACTGGTATGAGGAGGACTTTCAAAATAAATAGCTTCGATTTTGACGCCTCTTTTCATAGCAAGATATCCTGCCACTGGACTATCAATACCCCCAGAAAGCATTAAAAGACCCTTTCCCAAAGTACCAACTGGATACCCACCAACTGCCTTTTTTGTTTCATAGTAAATGTAGGCTTTATCTTTTCTAATTTCAATATGAAAAACAAGTTCAGGATGATGAACATCTACTTTTACATTTTCCTTATTTTTTAAGATTAAACCTCCAATACGACGACTTACTTCTAAACTTTCTAAAGGAAAAGTTTTATCACTTCTTTTGGTTTCTACTTTAAAGGTTTTAAAAGATAAATCTTTAACAAATAAAATAGTTTGTTTTTCAATTTCTTCTAAAGAGTTATTAATAAGTTCATAGCCTGTGATAACTTCATGGATGCCAAACGTATTTTTGACAATTTCTTCTACTTCATCGAAACGGTCTTCTGTTTTGACAAACATTCTACCTTTATCATAAGTAATCTCGGTATCGTATTTGCGAAGTCTTTTTTCAAGATTTTGTTTTAATGTTTTTAAAAACATATTAATATTATCTTTTTTCGTATTTAATTCGGCATATTTAATTAAAATAATTTTTTCCATAAAAACCTCCTGATTTTTTTTATTAAGCTGTTAAAAATAAGTAAATGGTACCACTGATGATAAGACCAATTAAAATAATAGCAAAAATAATAAGTAAATACCCCTTTTTCATTCTTTATTCTCCCTACTTAAAACAGATAATCTTTGATAGACCATTTTAAAGCAACCTAAGAAACGGTTAATTTCATCGGTTGTAGTCACATAAGAAAGACTAATTCTTAAAGTACTAGAGGCTCTTTTACGGTCATTATATAAAGCCATCACAGCTGTAGATAATTCACCACTAGAACAAGCTGTATTCGTACTTACATAGATTTCGTACTCTTCTAAAGCATGCAAAAAAGTCTCGGCTTTAATATTTTTAAAAGATACATTTAGAATATGAGGAATCGATATTTTGGTTTGATTAATTAATACGCCATCGTATTTGCTAAGTTCTATAACAACGCGTTCATTTAAACGTTTGACAAAGTTTTCTCTTTTATCTAAGTCTGTTGTGGCAAGACGAATGGCTTTGGCAAAAGAAACAATTAAAGGTACGGGTGGTGTTCCTGGATTTAACATATTGACATGCCCACTACCATATAAAATTGGGGTTAAATTAACAGAAGCTTTTTTATAAAGCAAACCAATCCCTTTAGGTCCAAAAATCTTATGAGCAGTGATACTTGCTAAATCAACATCGTGAAAATTAACTGGTACTTTACCTAAGGCTTGGGTCATATCACTATGAAAAATAGTATTGATATTTTCTTTTTTAATAATTTGGCGAAGCATTTTTAAAGGTTGTCTTACCCCTGTTTCACTATTAACAGCACAAATACTTACTAAAATTGTGTCATTTCTTACAAGTCTTTTTAAATCTTCAAAATCAATAAGACCTTCTTCATTATTATCTACTACACTAACTTCAAAACCAATACTTTCTAAATATTTACAAATTTTATAAATAGATGGATGTTCTAATCTGGAAACAATGATGTGATTTCCTTTTTTTATATTAGCTAAAGCAGTTCCAATTAAAGCTAAATTATTACTCATGGTAGCGCCACTTGTAAAAGTAATTTCGCTTTCTAAAACATTAAAAATATCACTAATTTGTTTAATAGCACTATTCATGAGTGCTTTTGATTTTAATCCTAAATTATGTAAACTATTAGGATTTCCTGAAAAATCTCTTGTTGCTCTTATATAAGACTCTAAAACATCATAACTTACTGGTGTAGTTGCACTGTAATCTAGATATATCATTTTACTTCACTCCCTAACAATATAGCTTCTACTTGTTGCCAATCATAAACTCTTTTTATATTCATATTAGTAAGTTCTTCAAAAGAATATTTTTGATTATGAAGCTGATCCATTAATAATTTGGTTTCGCCATATCCTTTTAAATTACTTACTTTATCATCAATTTTAATATCACACATAATAATATCTTTACTACCCGTCAAAACTATTTTTTTAGGGTCAATAAAGGGCATATTTTTTAAAATCCATTCATATTTATATTTGGCCATAATACTACTTTCTTTAATTCTTCTTTTATCTACGAAAGCAGACACAATATAAATTTCATAAAAATGACTTAGCTTTTCAATAACGCCAAGTGCATCTGGTAATATCATTGCCTCATCATAAACATTAACATTTTGGTAAAAATAATCTAAAAAATCTTGTTTTTTATCTTCTGCAATAATATCTTCAACAAAATAAGTTTTGATATCTTCGTATTTATAATTAGTATTTAAATATTTATTCACTTCTTTTAAATAACTTGGGGAACAGATTGTTTCGTCTAAATCAATCATTATTTTTTTCATATTTACTCCTTAACTATTACCATTATAGAGAAAAAAAGCGTTAAGTTCAAGAATTTTTATGACTTAACTCTTTCTAACGATATTCTTCCATTAATTTTTTATAAATGCCTGGTTCAACCAAATTGATAGCATTAATGGCATTTTCTAAAGAATGTTTAAAATCACCTTTATAAAATAGTTTTTCGGCTTTAATAAGTCCTATTTCCACTTCATCATTTATAGGACGATACCGATTACCATAAACAATAGCGGTTTCGGCCATTTTAGCCGTTTTAACTGTTTCTTTTGTCGTATTAAAAACTTTTAAAACTAAATCTCTCGCGGTATCTACTCTTGTATTTAATACTTTAATAGATATCGGTGTTTTTTCAAGTTCTTGAACCATATTATATATAGCCTCGGTTGCTTCCCCTAATTCAACAAAGTAGTTATCAGGAATAATAGGTAACTTATAAGAACGAATTTCTTTTTTAGCCTGATTTAATATTTCTTTCATTTCTTCTAATTGATCTTTAGCTCTTAATTCATCTTCTTTTAAACTGCCAAAAGTCCTTAAGGCTAATTCTAATTTTTCTTCTGTTTTAGATACTTTTAGATTTAAAACTTCCATTTCTTTAGCTAAATGAGAATAAGAAACGGTTTTACTTCGTCCGGCTTCAATCACTTCATCATATTTTTCATGTTCTTCTTTTAATTCTTCAGTTATTTTATAAACAATCGAAACATCTTCTTCTGATAAATCATAACTGTATTTTATTTCATCTAATTTACCCTCTAAAGTATGATTGATTTTTTCTAATTTGGTAATTTTTAGTAAAATAGTTCTTAAAAAATCATTATAAATTTTACGAGATATTTTTTGTTTATCAAATTCATTATAAATAGAGTCAAAATAATCACTCATTGTTTTTAATTCAAAAATACTATCTTCAATATTTAAAACATTAAGTCTTTGAAAAATATCAGTGATTTTCTTACTAGATTCAGTAATATTGTAAGGAATGTTTAAGTAATCTAAGTTATAACCATCTTTAGTTAAGTTTTTAGCCATATTACTAATATCACTAATTTTTTTAGGTATAACATTTTTGCCCATTGAAATGATTGTAGGGGCTTCTTCAATGACTAATTTTAAGTTTCCAGTTAAATCATCTATGGCTTTGACAATTTTACTAACTTCTTGATAAGACTTTTTATCCATCGCTGATTCAAAGGCTCCGAATAATTTATCGACATTTTCAAATTGCAATTCTAAAGGACTACTTACTAAAGTATATTCATTTTTATGTTCATTATATTTAGTTAAAATAGCCCGATATTTTGCTTTTAATTTAGTAATCGTTTCTCTATTTTTCTCTTCGCTTAAAGTTATTTCTTTGATTTCATTTAGTAAAAAAATAGCTTTTGTTTTGACAAAGTAGATATCAAGTTCAATATTAGCAAGTTGTTCTTTTAACGCTTTATAATCTTTTTTATTAAAACTATTTTCAGCATCTAATAATAAATCGGTAAGGCGGTCCATATCTTCGTTTTTGATTGTATCAAAACGTTTTTGCCATTTAGCAAGATTGCCTTCTAAATCACTTCCTAAAATTAAAGGTTCAACTTTTTTAAATTCGGCCATTAAATTAGCTGAAACGATTAAGTTTTTATCTCGTTCTAACTCATCTAATTGTTTTCGATATTTTTTCTTTTCCCGATTAGATAAAACAAATAAAACAATCGTGATGGTTATGATTGTTAGAAAGTAACACGCAATCCCTAAAATTATAAACAAATCCTTGCTCATTTTACTCCCTACCTTCTATCTATGCTATTATTGTATCATATTTTATAGGAGTTTAAATCCCTAAATTGCAGAGATTGTCAAATTATAGACTACAGTTATCTTTTAAAGTTAAAGGAATTTGATACTTAACAGGTTCTTTATTTTCTTTTATGGCTTCAATTTCTACTTGTAAAGCATTTTCTAAATACATCTTGCAAGAATGAGAATAATGATCAATATTAAACTCGACAGTTTTTAAATACTTTGAAAGAGTAATAGCCTCTCCTTCATAAGTAGCACTTTTAATTTCGGTTTTAGCACCATCTACGACTTCATATAATTTACAAGAAATATTCGTATATTTTTCATTAGGATTTTCCCCACAGTAATCAATATTTGATATGTAAATAGCAGTTTTACTTTTGTTATAAGCAATACTTCCTGAGAGGGTAAAATCTTTACAAGAAGCATTTAAAGTTTTGAATTCAAATTCACGAGGTATTGTTGCATAATAAATAGCAAGGCCACTTAATAGTAAAATTAAAGAAATAAGACTTATTAAAAGGATTTTTTTAGATTTCTTTTTCTTTCTTTCTCCTTCTAATAGTTCATCTAAATTCAAGTTATAATCCTCACACATTTGTTTTAAAATAGCAATATCCGGAATATTTTTGGCTGTTTCCCATTTACTAACAGCTTGATATGTAACGTTATATTTAGAGGCTAAATCTTTTTGAGTTAAGCCCTCTTTTTTACGTAATTCTTTTATAAAGCGAGACACTTTTTCTGGATCCATTTTTCCACCTACTTCTCTTTTCAAAATTTTATAATAGAACAAAAACCTCGTCAAGAAAAAAGATAATCCATAAGACTATCTTAGTTTAATAATTCATTAAGTTGCTTTAAAGCTTTTAAGAAAGCTTCTTCTTTTTCATAAGCAAAGATTTTTTCTTCGACACCACTTTTTTCTTCTGATGAATATGGTATTTTAGGTTCTCCAGGAGTAATCTCAAAATTACGAATGTTAAGAACTGGTTCTTTTGGAGTATCTAAAGTGATTTTTTTAACTGGAATCACGTCATCTACCATTTCTTCCTTAGTATAATAAATTTCTTTTTGTTTAACGCCATTTACAAGTTCATCATAACTTATAATCGCATTATTTTCTTGTTCTTCTTCGTAAGCAGTCAAATCAATAGTAGGTTTTGGACTTTCGTCAATAGCATTGATAATACTTTGTAAATCAATATCCTCCTCTTTTTCGATATTCATAGTTAACTCCTTATTATTCTTTTCTTCTTTTATTTCTTCTACATTTTCTTCTTTTTCTGTTTCAATAACATAAATTAAAGAAACAATTAATATAATTAACGCGATTACAGCAAAATAAAGAACGTAATCAACGATTGAAAGACTACTTAATATTTGAACGATATCTTTAAAAATATTTATCATACTTACCACCTATTACTAATATAGCAAAATCTTAAAAAAATAGCCATCTTATTTGACTATTTTTTATGTTTTAGACATTTTTTTGACAATATTTTAATTATTAATATTTAAATGATACGGATTTTCTTTACTACCATCACCTAAAATATTAGTCTTTTTAACAAGAGTGATAACCGGTCTAAAAAACAAATTGGTATCTTCTTGAATATCTTTTATTAAAGAACCATTTGACATAACCGCGATGTAGTTTGTTTTACCATTTTCTTTTTTATTAGGTGTCATAGTCCACCAAGAACTTTGTAAGTTAGGAAGATATAAATAATAATCCTTATTTTCATTCGTAGTTGCTCCGGCAAACATGACTTCATCCGCGGTTAAAGTGGCAATTTTTTTAGATAAAGAAGTCCCATTACAAGCATTAGTAGGATTTGCTTCTTGAAATAAACGACTATTAGAAAGATATTCTATTTTGCCATTTTCGTCTAAGTTAACACTGTTATCATAGCAATATCTAGTGCTTGCTATATAATTATCATTATCCATTAAAAGCGTATTATAAAACTTTTCTAATTCAGCATTTAAATTACTTGTCACAAAATCATTATTACCAAGAGCACTTGTTACATTAAAAGGTATCATGGCTTCAGTAATACTATTTAAAACTAATTTGACTGTTTTATCTTCATTTATTTTAACAATGCGCCACATTTGATTAGCAAACATTACATAATTATTTTCAACCTTACCTCGAAAATAATAAACATCCCCATCTTGTTCTGCTTTTCTTATTAAACCATTTTCTTCTTGACTTTCTAAAATGGTATTATTTTGTAAAATAACACTGGCAAAACTATTATCAACCTCTTCGATATCTGTTTCAATTTCAAATGTTAAAGTGTTTTTTAATGGATTTGAAATATCCATAGTATATCGATGAGTTTCTTGTGGTTTGATTTCAATACGACTGCCTAATAATGTTTTAGAAAATGAAGAAGAAAAACTTTCAAATACTTGATTATTAGATTTCAAAGTATAACTTGCTTCATCATCATTTAAAACATTAGTTAATTTTACATAATAATACTTAGTATCATTAGAATGATTCGTCACTGAAAATTCTATTTTTTCAGTTTCATTATTTACTTTTATTTTATTACCATTTATATAATTTATAGAAAGTTCTTCTGTAACTAAAGTAAGAGCCTCTCCATAAGTTTGATTTAATTTATATTTACGATATTCAGAAAAAACAAATAAACAAGCAAGGAAGATGATAAAAATTATAACCAAGGCGATTATATACTTTTTTTTCATGGCCATCAACCCTTCTTATAATATAAGTATATTAATTTGACAAAGATATGTCAATTTATTTTGAAGGACTTGACAATTTTTTAAACCTTCCATCCTAAGCAACAACATAAGGATCAGTCATGGTACCACTTCCTGTAATAGTCACATCAGACTTCAAATTAATAACTGGACGAAGGCCACTAGTGTGGTGAGCGTTATTGTCATCGAAATTACCAGAGCCGTGGTCATGGAACACATCAACATCCCACCAGTCACCGCCGAACGGAGGATAGCCTCCGGCGGGTGTCATAGTCCAGAAAGAATTTCCTGTTACTAAATAACTGCCATTATTTGTTTTCACATGGTTATAAGTACCATCAAAAACTCCACCAGCGTGACCAGCAAGCATCATTTCATCCGCAGTTATTAAGCCAATCGGATAACTTAATTTTTTGTTGCCACTTGATGCACTTGCTACGGTGTAATAATCACTGGCATTTTCACATGTAAGGGTTGGTGCACTTTCTACTACTCTTAAGTATCCTTTATTGTAAGTAGTAACGGTTCCTGTTCCCACACCACTTTGCCCGTTTAAATTAGAACGGTCCCCACAGAAACCGGCATTCGTATCTAATTTTGAAGCGTAACTTGAAAGTTTATCTGTATAGAACTTATCTACATTTGTTTTGATTGTTGAAGATGTTCCCGTTCCGTGGGCTTCACCTGATGTGTACATATAGCCTACATACATATTGTTGTTATAATTTGGATTAAATTGACTTGTGCCATATTGTCGATCTGTTGATGATTCACCATTGTTATGAACACTCGTACCATCATAAATCATTCTAATTGAACCATTACTGTTGATACGAATAATTCGCCAATAGTAGCCTGCAAATTTAACATAATTATTTTCTACTGAACCTCGGTAATAATAAGTAGGATTTCCATCTGTATCTGTTGTTTCATAAATTCCCTTTTCGTGCGATTCACATGAAGAATCATCACAAGCAGACTTTGTAAAATCTGGAGCATAACTATTAACTTCAATGTTTCCTAAAGCAGTTTTTACTGTTTTAGCTGTTTTATTAAAATATAAAGTACATTTCGTTCTAGTATTTGCAGTAGCACTATAATTTTTATGATTTACTTTAGCTTCCCACGAGGCATTGTCCCACTTTACGCTTGCATTGTTATTACAATTTGATTTTATTTCATCTAAAGTGTAGCCCGTATTTTGAAGAGGCATATTTCTTGATATAACCCCATCGACATAATAGGCAAAATAGGTATCACCAGAATCTTCTACTATGCCATTTATGACATCAAAATTTTTTCTTCCTTCATAAAAAGCATAACTTTGATAAAAAATTACATAACATGTTATAATCCCAATTAAAAAAACAAATGTAATTATGGCAATTTTTTTAGGATTTTTCATTTTGAATTTTGCTAATTTCATCTTTTCACCACCTTAACTAACAACATAAGGATCCGTCATTGGGCCAGTTCCAGTAATAGTCACATCAGATTTTATATTTATGACTGGGCGCAGACCATTGATGGTGAGAGCACCATTGTCGTCGAGCCCACCAGAGCTGTCGACACCGAACGCATCAGCATCCCAGTAGGTAAGACCGAACGGATTATAGCCTCCGGCGGTTGTCATAGTCCAGAAACTATTTCCTGTTACTAAATAACTACCGTTATTTGATTTTATATGGTTATAAAAACCATCAAAGACGCCTCCAGCATGACCAGCTAGCATAACTTCATCAGCTGTGATGAGTCCAATCGGATAACTTAATTTTTTGTTTCCACTTGAAGCGCTTGCTACAGTATAATAATCACTCGCGTTTTCACAAGTAAGGGTTGGAGCACTTTCTAATACTCTTAAGTAGCCTTTATTGTAAGTTGTAACTGTTCCCGTTCCAACCCCACTTTGTTGGTTTAAGTTAGAACGGTCCCCACAGAAACCGGCATTCGTATCTAATTTGGAAGCGTAACTGGCAAGTTTATCGGTATAAAATTTATCTACAATTGTTTTGATTGTTGAAGATGTACTAGTTCCATGGGCTTCTCCAGATGTATACATATAACCCACATACATATTGTTGGTATAATCTGGATTAAATTGACTTGTACCATATTGTCTATCATCAGATACTTCGCCATTTTTATGAGCACTTGTTCCGTCATAAATCATTCTGATAGAACCATTACTATTAATTCGTATAATTCGCCAGTAAAAACCTGCAAACTTAACATAGTTATTTTCGACAGAACCACGATAATAATAAGTTGGCTTTCCATCGGCTTCTGTTGTTTCAAAAATACCTTTTTCATGTGATTCACAAGAAGTATCATCACAAGCAGACTTTGTAAAATCTGGAGTGTATGTATTAACTTCAATGTTTCCTAAGGCTGTTTTTACTGTTTTAGCTGTTTTATTAAAATATAAAGTACATTTTGTTCTAGTATTTGTGGTTGCACTGTAATTTTTGTAATTTACTTTTGCTTCCCAAGAAGCATTATCCCAAGTTGGAATAACACCATTATTACAGTTTGATTTTGCTTCATCTAAAGTATAACCTGTATTTTGAAGAGGCATATTTCTTGATATTACGCCATCTATATAATAAGCAAAATAAATATCTCCTGGATCTTCTACGGTGCCATTTATAACATCAAAGTTTTTCTTTTCTTCATAGAAAGCATAGCTTTGATAAAAAAGAAAAATACCCAATGATAATAAGATTAATCCTACTAAGGAATATATTATCTTTCTTTTTCTATGAGATTCTTTATATTTTTCTAATTTCATTTTGTCACCTTTTCTATTATTAGTATGCTCAAGTTTTTAATTTTTAGCACGACTTATTATGTCATATTTATGATAACACAGTTTATTTTTCAAGACAATAGTTGGCATGACATTTCATACCGTGTTTTTTCATACAATACTATGACAAAATATGTCATAGGTGAGAGTTATGATTAAAGAATATCGAAAAAAAAGAGGCTATACCCAAGAAAGGCTAGCCGAAGAATTATTTATTTCAACAAGACAGTTACAACGAATTGAAAAAAATGAAACCAGTACGACATTGGAAACATTAAAAAGAATTAAAAAGATACTAAAAATACCATCTGAAGAAATGGTCCAAATTTTTGAAGATAAAGATGAAGTTAAAAACCCTTAATCTCTTGTAAAAATTGTTTACTTTTTAAGTAAAGACCTGTATAAGAACTATAATAAGCCGTTAGAAAATTATCTAACTCTTTTTTTATATCATCTTTAATATCTATTTTAGTAATTTTTGATATATCAATATTCATAAATAACTTTAAATAATACAAAGTTTTTTTAGAATATAAAATCTCATTAGTATAACAATTTTGACAAATCATACCTCCATTATCTAAAGATAACGTAAGTAAATTAGAGGTAGATTTACATTTGACACAAGAATCTAAGTTTAAGGAAACTCCTAAAAGAGGTAAATACTTCACCTCTAAAATATTAGTTAAGATAGCAGCATCTAAGCCTTGATTCATCTTATTTAAAGTTACTAATAAATAATCTAATAATTTTGTTTCGTTACTTTCTTTATACACTTGGGTTGTTAAATCTGTCACATAATTTAAATAACCAATAAGTGTAATATCTTCGTGTAGCCGAGGATAATTATCAATAACATCGACTTCTTTTAAAATAGAAAGATTATCTTCTTTATAATAGATGTAAAAATAACCATAAGTAAATTTAGAAGTGCCACTTCTTAACTTACTTTTCATTTGTTTAGCCCCTTTGGCAATAAGACCAATAAGACCATATTCATGGGTTAAAAGGTAAACTAAAAGTGATGAGTCTTTATAATCAATTGTTCTTACAACGAAACCCATCACTTTTGTTATCATAATTCCACATCTTTTCCTTTATATTTTAAATAGTACTTAATTTCTCCTGTTTCTTTAAATTTATTCCATGCTTCTTTTTTTGTCATATTCTCTTCTTCCCTTCTAATATTATCTTGGGAAGAAAGAAACTATTTTATACAATTATTTTAAATTTAATTCATCAAAACCTAATTCTTTTAAGAAAGCTTGTTTTTCTTTCCAATTACGAATAGTTTTAACATATAATTCTAAGTAAACTTTTTTACCTAAAAGATTTTCTAACTCTTTACGTGTTTCGCTTCCAACTAATTTAAGTCTTTCGCCACCTTTACCAATAACAATCTTTTTAATAGATTCTCTATCAACAATGATATCAACATTAATATTTACAATATCTTTTTTCTCTTCAAAAGCTGTTGTAACACAGGTAAGAGCATGGGGAACTTCTTCAATAGTTGCATTAAGAAGTTTTTCTCTGACAAGTTCACTTGCCATAAATGACATAGGACTACTTGTAACCATATCTTCGTCAAAGTAACGAACATTACCAGATAAATACTTTTTGATTACTTCTAATAAACGTTCCATATTATCTTTTTTTAAAGCACTAACTGGAACAATTTCACAAAAAGGATATAAATCTTTATAAGCAATAATAGATTCCATAATTTGTTCCCTTTTTAATTGATCAATTTTATTTAAAACTAAAATAACAGGAATATTATTATTTTTTAAATTTTCTAAAATATATTTATCGCCTTTACCAAGACCAGAAGCCGCATCGACAACAAGTAAAATAGCGTCTACATCCTGCATCATGGCATAAGATTCTTTATTTAAAATTTTACCTAATTTATTCTTAGGTTTAGCGATACCTGGCGTATCTAAAAAAATGATTTGACTATGCTCATCATTATATATTCCTTGAATAATATTACGTGTCGTTCCCGCTTTATCAGAAATAATAGCCACTTTAAAATCTAAAATAGCATTTAAAAGAGTACTTTTACCAACATTTGGGCGACCAATAATACTTACAAAACCACTTTTCAAATTTTTCACCCCTATCTTAATATATTTAAACTTGCTAAGATTTCATCTTGTAAAGAAAACATGATTTCTTCATCTTTTTTACTTTTCATATGATCATAGCCTAATAAATGTAAAAGACCATGAACAACTAAAAAAGAAAGTTCTCTTTTTTCAGAATGACCATATTCTTTAGCTTGTTCTTGCATTTTTGGAATAGAAATAAAAATATCTCCTAAAATTCTAAATTCATCAAAATCATCAGGACTATCTTCCAAAGCAAAACTAATCACGTCTGTCGCGCGGTCTACTCCTCTTCTTTCCTTATTTATTTGATGAATTTCTTCATTATCCACAAAAATAATAGAACAAATAGCATTATGAACATTTTCATGTTCAAAAACTTTTGTTATCACTTCATCTAAATATTCATAATTTTGATAACCATAATTATCATTAATCTCATATTGATTCAAAATAATTCCCCCTCACGTTTCTTAAAGTAGATTAATACCAATATAATTTAAATACCATAATAACACAATAACGAATAATAAAACACATAAAATGTTATAAAAAGTATCACTTCTTAAAAATCTTGGCAAATGCTTTTTAATAGCACTTAAACCAATATAAAGTAAAAAGCCTATAATAGCCCCAACAACATTAAGTAAAATATCATCAACATCAAAACTACGTCCAATATAATGTTGAACAAGTTCGACTGTAGAACTCGTAATTAAGCTTATAAATAAGATATGGCTTACTTTACTTGCCTTGACATAGCCTGAAACAAAATAGCCAAATGGAACAAAAAGTAAAATATTTCCTATAACATTTAAATAAAAACCATGAGTTCCTACTTTGTAACGTAAAATTTCAGTAAAAGGTACTAGATTTAGACCACTCGAAGTATTCAGTTCAGCATTCGTAAGCAAATCAAATAAAAGGAGTGCATAAACCACAAAAACTAAGTTTAAAAATTCTTTATAAAAGACAAATTTTTCATTATTAACATGCAAATATGTCACTCTTATAGATGTAATGACTACTAAGAAAATAGTAAGCATGGGCCAAATATTTTGAAAAGCACCCTCAATTAACTCTAGTTCCATAATTTATTCCCCTTTGGTAAATTCTTGGGTTTGGGCGATATTTTCTAAAACAACCACAAAAACCTCTACCACCATTGTACTATCATTTACTTCTTTTTTCAAAACTTTTTTCGTCAAAATCTTCTCTTTATCTTTTAAAGTACTTTCTACTTTTGAAGTAGCTTTTAAAGTAGCTTCCTCTAAGGCTTCTTCTTCACTATAAATTTTTGCTTGTTTTTCTTCTTCGTTTTGTACAACAAAATATAACTTTTGACCAAATAAAGAAAACAAAAGATGTTTTTCTTCCGAAAAATTAGTTAATCTATTTTTAAAGATGGGCGTGTCATTTAATTTAAAATTCCATCTTTTTTTGCCTGTTTTTGTTGCTTCTTCATAGGTTAAAGGAATACTCACAGTTACTTTGTACCAAACTTCAGCATAAATGCTTCCCTTAGCGCAAGTGTATCCCACTTCTTCTTCATTATTTTTAATAATACCACTTATTAAAATATCTCCTTTTTTAACCGCGTCATTTTGCTTTACTAAGGACATCCCCTTTTCATATACCATTTCTTTAATTATCCCATCTTTTAAAGCAACAAGATGACATAATTTTTCTTCATGATTAGGGTCATTTAATTTTCTTTCTTCAACCCTAACAATATAATTCATACCTTTTATTTCTATTTCTAACCATTCTAATTTATCAGGAAAAGAATTTAAAATATCTTCTTTGATTTCTTCTAACTCATTATAGTTTTTTTTCCAGGTATTTTTTTTAATTCCTCTTTCTGCGAGTTCTATTTCTAAAAAATCTCTGATTTCTTTACTTTCATGAATAACATTCACTGAAACCATGACATGAGAAAGTAAAAATAACAAAATAAGTCCTATTAAAGAAGAAAAAAGAAAAATACGATTTTGATATATCTTTTCTTTTACTCTTGAAAGACCTATATTTTTTTCATCTAAAATTTTAACAAACCACATTTTTTTGATTTTTTCTTTATCTTGCCTATCTATTTTGACATAGCAAACATCTTTTTCTTCTTTAATTTCATAAAGTGTTATTTTCTCTTTAAATGTCCGTATTAAAAAGCGGTTTTTATCTCGTAATTTTAATTTAAGCCATATCATTTTTGAAACCTCATTTCTGTTAATTCACCTTCAATTAAAATTTCATTTTTGGAAAGCTTTACAACACGAAATTGGGTACCACATAACTCTAATTTAAAATTGGATAAAACTAGTAAAATTTTATCTTCTTTTAAAATTTCAATATCCAAAAAGCCATAAACATGAATAAAAGAAGCCCAACAATCAATAAAATAATCTTTATCATATAAAAAATTTTTAATTGTTTTGTAAAGATGCATTCTATCACCTATGACATTCTATGCCAAAAAAAAGAAGAATTTTCGCTTAAAATTAGCTAGCTTTCTTCTTTTTTAAAATATATTCATCAATATTTAAAACTTCGATTTTATTTTCAGGCTCTTTAGTTTCTTGTTTTAAAGGTATTTTATTAAGTGTATCTTCTTGTAAAAATTTTTTAATGTAATTATCTCTTACCATAAATAAACGTATTTTTCTTTGTTCTTCGTAATCACAAGCATAAAAATTATTTAAAAATTTATCTTTATTTTCTTTCATACTCGTAATCGTTTGTTTAAATAAAAAAGAGGTATGTGTTTTTGTTAAATCATGTCTAAAATGACTATATAAAACATTTAATATTTTTTGAGCTTCTTTTAGTTCCAATAATTTGGTTAGAGAAAACTTTAAAATCTTTTCATCTTCAATAATAAAATTTTCGACTTCTTGCCATTTATTATTTTTATTTAGTTTAAAAATGGCCAGGCAATCCGGATTTGTTTCTGTAATCGTAGAATCATACTGTTTTATTTTTTCAAGAACACCAGCTCTTCCCATTGTTAAAAACAACTCATCAATTTTATCAATGTTTTCCATAAGAGCAATATAATCTTTTTGAAATGGTCTTTTAACCCCTAAAGCATATGTCGTCATAAAATACCTCCTTTAAACAGCTAAGAGTGTATTATATCAAATTTCATAGTGATTGTCAAAAGACGTATTTTTTGCTACACTTAGAAAGAAGGGATTTGATATAAATGGATTGTTTATTTTGTAAAATAGCTCATTATGAGGTAGAAAGTAAAATATTATACGAGGACGATAATTATATGGCTTTTTTAGATATCGACCAAGAAGAAGCAGAAGGTCATACTTTAATTATTCCTAAAAAACATTTTGAAGATTATATGGCATTAGATAGTAAGACTTTAAATGATATGTTTGAAATTGCTCAAAAATTAAATAAAGATTTAATGACAAAATTAGATAAAAGTGCTTGTACTCTTCTTTTCAATTATGGGGACTCACAAGTTATCAAACATGTTCATCTTCATTTACTTCCTAATTTTTTATATGAAAAAGGAACTAAAAATATTGATGAAGTTTATAAAAAATTAAAAGAAGCCTAACAAGACTTCTTTTTTGGTGTCAATGTAAAGACACTATAAGGATAAGAATTAATATTTTGAGTTAACTCTTTAACTTTTGAAACGGTTAAATTTTCTAATATTTCTTTTTCATTTGTTAAAATTTGCCCAAAAGTTGTAAGAGAGAAAACAAAATAATCATTTACATTTTCAACATCTTCGTAATTAGTCACTAAATTAGCTATCTCAGCTTTCACTTTTCGTAAAATATCTTTTTCATCATATTCTAGATGGTGAAGTTGCTTTATGACACTTTCTAAAGCTTTATCTGGGTCCTCAGACCGAAATACTATTTGAGCCACTAAATAATCACGTTCTAAATAAACTTGCGTATCTAAACTTAAGCCTAGTTTATCTTCAAAAAATTTCTCTTGATATAAAGAAGTCACTCCATAATTAGCTTCTAACAGTAGACTATAAGCATCTAATAGAAGAACTTTATCAAAGTTAGTCGCCTCACTTTTAATAGGTACTTTTATAGAAATAAGGGTTTTAGGCACCTCGACATTACAAGAAACTTTCTTTTCTGGAATAACGATATCTTGAGGTTCCTGATAAACTTCTTTTTCAGGGTTTATAAAAGGTGGAAAGGTTTTCTTTTTTTGATTTTCTAAAACGACTTTAAAGACTTCTTCAGGGTCAACATTTCCCGTCACAACTAAAAAGCTATTTAAAGGATGATAAAAAGTTTGATAAAAAACTTGTAAATCTTTTAAAGTGATTTTTTCAATGTCTTCTTTAGTACCTGTTCCACAGACATGATTATGATAAGTTTGAAATAAAGTTTCATTCACCCCATATAAAGAAAGGCGATTTACATTATCACTTTGAATACGTGCTTCTTCGATAATTGGTCCTCTTTCCGTTTCAAAAGCATTTTCATTAAATTCTTTAGTTTGAATGCTATCTAATAATAAATTTAGATTTTCTTTTAAATGGTTAGAACCAACAAATTCATAAACGGTTCGGTCAGGATAAGTGGAAGCATTAGAATAAGCATGATTTTTTTGAAACTTACTAAGTAAAGAAACATTTTCTTCATCTTTACACATAATATGTTCCAAGTAATGAGCAACTCCCATGGGAACATGAATTTCTTCATCACCCTTTTTAAAATGAATATCTTCTGCTCCACATAAATAAGTTAAAGTTCCTTTAAAAGAATTAGCTTTTTCTTGTACCCATACATATACTCTTAAACCATTTTCGCAAATACCCTCATAAACATACTCGTCTATTCCTTCAATTTTAATTGTTTGCATGCGCTTCCTCCTCTAAAACATAAGACATTAAAAAGACAAGTTTCTCGCCAAAATTTTTCACATCTTCAAAAGTAACTTTAGGGATTTCTTTTTGAAATTCTTCGTAAGTAGGTGACTTATCTATCTCATGAAAATAATAATTATCCATAAGACTATAAATACTATCTTGATTTAGTTTTAAATCTTGTAAATATTTTTCTTTTTGAATATTTAGTAAACTAGTGTCAAACTCTCCTTTTCGCATTTCTTCTAAACTATTTTCAATACAGGCTTTTGCTTTATCTACATTTTTTTGATTTAATCCAACATAAATATTCAATAAATTGTCTCTTAAAATAGCTTGACAACCGCAGAAATAGCATAAGGAATTATCCACTCTTAAAGATTTTGTTAACTTATCATCCATGCCTGAAGAAGAACCAAATAATCGCATAAATATAGGTGACACAAAATATCTTTCAAAAGAAGTTAATTCTTTAAATTCATATAACATAAGTAATTGAGTTTGATTAAACGGTCCTTTTTCTTTGTAGTTTTTAACTGGATACATTGCCTCATTGGTTCTGGTAATAAATTCTTCTCTTAAAGTCGCCTTTAAATGAAAATATTTATCTAATAGAGAAGCTACTTTATCCATATCTAAATTTCCAATCACCGTAACGTCACAAGGACTTTCTATAAGTTTTTCATAAGCTTCAGCAACATCTCTTGAATTTAGTTTATTTAACTCTTCATGGGTACCTAAAAGGCCTTGACTTAGAAAACCATCTTTATATAAAATTTTTCTACTTTCCCTGATAGCATAAGTCATTGGCTTTTCCTTGTATCTATCCATTGCTGAAGAAAGTTTCTCTTTATGAATTTCAAAACTTTTTTCATTCCATTTGCCCTTTTCAATATGAGGATTTTGAAGGATATTTGCAAGAAAAATAATCACATTTTCTAAATAATCTTCTTCTTTGACATATTTTGGATCTAAAATTTCGGCCCCAAAAGAAGTAAAAAGAGTGTAGCCCATTCGGGAAATTTGCCTTGAGCAGTCCAAGTTATAAAGTTCTTCTCTTTTAATCATCATTTCTCTTTTTGTTTTATAATCATTTGAAGTATAACCCATTAAACGACTTAAAAGATTTTGACAAGTAACATTACAATTTCGAATATCACATTTAAAATTTATTTCAATATTAACGGTTCTAAATTTATCTGTTTTAATGGTGTAAAGATTGCCCGTTTTTAAAGCATATTTTTTATATTCCATCATATCCCTACTTTCTCATAACAACTACCAAAATAATCATCAGTCATTCCTGCTAAAAAATCTATCACTTTTCTTTCGTTAGAAGTGTTTTTTTGATAAGCTTCATTTTTATAATTCAAAAAATCTTTAAAAATAAGCGACTTTCGATTATCATTTTTTACATCTTGTAAAAAAACGTTAAATAAAGTTTCATATCTATGAGTAATTTCGTTCTTTTCTTCTTCGGTTAGAGACTTGTCATAAATATTCACATAATTAAACTTTTTTAATTCTTTAATCGCTTCAAAAACGTCGTCACTTAATTTCAAATAAGGTTTACCAAAGCTATTATGGATAAGGTCCATAATTATAGTATTAACAATTTCTCTATTTTTAACGCCTAAAATTTGACGAATATTAATAGGAATATCTTCTTCTTTAATAATACCTAGAATACGAGCGTCTTCAATGTCTTTCCCAAGATAAGCAATAATATCACTTACTCTTACTACGCACCCTTCCAAGGTCATCGGTACAAGTGTTTTTACAAAATCTTTTTCAGTATAAGTTCTTTCGTATTCTTCTAAAAAAGTTTCTTTGGTTTTCTTTTGGGGACGATACTCTTGTAATTCTAATTCACCATTATGACATAAAATACCATCCAAAACTTGCAAAGTAATATTTTTGCCATAGCCTTTATTTTCCAAATTCATCAAAAGGCGGACACTTTCCACATTATGGTTAAAATAGCCTTCATTATGTTCTTCACTAATTTTACTTAACACGGATTCGCCAAAATGACCAAAAGGGACATGTCCCAAATCATGACCAAGACTTGCTGCTTCGATTAAGTCTTCATTTAAGCCTAAGGCTCTACCAATCGTCCTAGCAATCTTACTCACATATTGAACATGAAGCATTCTTTTGGTAATATGATCATTTTTATGTCCTGGAAAAACCTGCGTTTTATCACTATATCGAATAAAAGCATAAGAATAAATAATCCTGTCAATATCTCTAAAGAAAGGTCCACGCATGTCTTCTTGTTCTTCTAAAAAACGTACTGCCTCTTCATCTTTTGTCGCATAAATACTTAAATTTTGATTATGAATTTTCATATTAGCTTTAATTTGTTCGTCCATATATATCCTCTTTTCTAATAAGTTTGAAAGAAAAAAAGCTGTTTAAAACAACTTTATCTAAAATAGAGCAAATACCCTAAAAATCCTAAATAAATAATTAGACAAATAAGACCATTTAATTTATTTTTAGAATTTTCTTTTTGTTGAATACCAGTCATCATAGCCGCTAAAACACCAGCAATCAAGCCACCAATGTGGGCAGCATTATCAACACCAGTTACCATAAAGCCAAATAAAATATTAATAATAATTAAAGGAATAATTTGATTATTAAAAATAGTTCCTAGGTAAACACGATACTGACTACCAAAATAAACTAAGGCGCCCATAAGACCAAAAATAGCTCCAGAAGCCCCAACGCTTATCACATTTGGAGTAATGACAGAGCTCATTAAACTCGCCCCAATTAAACTCGTAAAATAAATAATAAGATACTTTTTCTTACCTGCAAAGTTTTCTACTTGGGTTCCTATTAAATAAAGTGAATACATGTTAAAAAGTAAATGAAGGATACCACCATGTAAAAAGCCCGCTGTAATTAATCGCCACCATTCACCATTTAACACAAGCACACTATTTAAAGCCCCATATTTTAAAAGAGCACTACCAGATAAGACGCCACCGGATAAAATAAAAGTAATGAAGAAAACGAAAACATTGATAGCTATTAAAACATTCGTCACAACTATTTTTTTAGGACTAAAAAGTTTTTCATAAGTTTTGTTTTCTTTTTCTGTTTTAGCATTGATATCATTTGCCACGTTAAGCATTAAATCAATACCTTCTTCTTGGGCCAAAAATTTATCATTGATATCCGGAAATTTATTAAGTAAATTTTCATCCGTAATAGCCTTCTCATCCGTAATAGCTACAGATTCAATGGTTTTACTTTCCTCAAAGTGAACATCATCATTGACATCTAATAAAATATTTAAGGCATTCATAGACCAAGAAAGCGTTTTTCTTTTTACTTGGCGCATGACATTATGTAACTTAACTAAATCAAATTCATATTGTTCTTCATTATGAATATAGTTGGCATTAATACGAATAATTTTATAAGGTCCATTTTGATTTTGAAGCCAAATCTCATCTTTAACTCCATTTACAATCATGGGACTGTAATCTTCTTCTGTGACAAAGTAATGAACAAGTCGCATAAGAATCTCATCTTTTGTTTCCATTGTAAGCATTTTTTGAAAACCTCCTACGTATATTATTTTACTAAAATTCATATCATTAGTAAAGGGTGATACCGATGCTTTATTATTTAATTTTGCTCATTTTATCCACTTCTTTATTAAGCATTTCTTTAGGAAAAGCTTTATTAAAAGAAAGCGATAATGACCTTTATTTTTTACTTTTTTGCAATTGTATTTTTTTAATTTCAACCACAGCTTTTTATTTTACTTTTCAAGAATTATTTTTAAGTTTGTGCTCTTCTTTTTTTCTTTTAGGATATGCCCTTCTATTACTTGTAAAATTAAAGAAAATAAACCATAAACTATTATTAATTGATTACCCTTATTTTCTTTTTACTTTAGGATTATTTTGCTATATGATTTTCATCATTTTCTTCTAAGTTATCTAAGAAATTTTGGAATACTTCTGGTAAAGGTACTTCAAAATGCAATTTTTCTTTCGTGATAGGCTCTTCAAAAGTAATCTCGTGGGAATGAAGAAATTGGCCAAAACCCTTAATTTCTTCTTTACCATACACAGGATCATTAAATAAAGGATAGCCAATATAAGCCATATGAACTCTTATTTGATGTGTTCTTCCTGTTTCCAAAACACATTCAATTAAGGTGTATTTGTCATATCTTTTTAATACTTTTACTCTTGTCACAGCATGTTTACTATTTTTATCAGTAACACACATTTTTTTACGATTTTTTTCATCTCTTCCTATTGGCGCGTCTATCACAATATTATTATTTTGTAAAATGCCTTTAACTAACGCAATATATTTTCTTTCAACTCTTTTATTTTTAAAATCATCTGCTAAAACTTGATGTGCTTCATTATTTTTAGCGACTAACATTAGTCCTGAAGTATCTTTATCAATACGGTGTACAATACCAGGACGATTTTCTTCGCCTTCACTTAGGTTAGTATGATATAAAAGACCATTTACTAAGGTATGTTCTTTATTACCACTGCCAGGATGAACTACTAAACCAGATGGTTTATTTACTACAATGACATTTTCACTTTCATAAACAATATCTAAAGGCATTTTTTCTGGTGTCAATAAAACATCTTCTACATATTCTTTAACAATCGCAATTTTATCATTTTCTTTGATTTTATAGGAAGTTTTAACTGGTTTATCATTCACTAAAATACACTCGGTCTCAAGCATTTTAGCAATGGTACTTCTTGATTTTTCTAAAACTTCGCTTAAATATTTATCTATTCTTTCATTATTTTTTTCACATATAAATTCTTGCATATTTTACCTACTTTCTAAAGTTAATATAAGAAGAAAAGCTCCCACGACAATCATAATGTCAGCTAGATTGAAAATTGGATAATGATATCCCCAAAAGTTAAAGGATAAAAAGTCTGTCACAGCTCCATAAAAAATACGGTCTAATAAATTCCCCACCGTTCCCGCTATTAAACACACGTAGCTGATACTTTTTAGACAGGTTTCTTTTATCTTAGAAGACATTTTAAAAAGGATAAATAAAATCAGAATATTTAAAAGAATAAGGACTCCTACATTACCATTTAAAATACTCCAAGCTCCGCCCGTATTAAAAGCTAATTCCAATTTAAAAAAATTGGGAATAACTGTAATACTTTTGCTTTTCAAAATAATTCTCATAAAGGCTTTACTTACTTGATCTAAAATTAATAATAAAGTAAAACCAATTAACTTTTGTATCTTCTTTTTTTTCATAGTTTCCTCTTCACAAGTCATATTATAACATGTGACTTTATGACAAACAAGAAAGAAAAATAATAAGATGGTGTTTATGAATTATAAACTTTACATCGTTGTAATTTATATATTTAAGCAAAAAAATAAGAAAGTCATTAATAACTTTCTTACATCAATTATTTTTAGGTTTAAGACTACGGCTTATTCCCTTATCTTCAAGATTAGTATTTGATATTGTCATAGAAGAATCTTTTGTAACTGTCGAAAAATGAGCATTTGACATAGTTTCAAAGTGACCTTGTTGACTATTTACATTTTTATTAATAAAATCAATATTACTCTTTACAATATCATTTGCTTTTATCTTTTCGGCAATTTGTTTTTTTAAATCATTTAATCTTGTCCAATAGATAGATTCATCAAAAGATTGATGAGTAGCACCTTTTTTAGAAATATTCTCTATATATTCAATGGCTAGAGCATGTAATGAAATTAAGTCTTTTTCACAGTCAGGATAAGTATTAACTTTTATAAAATTCATTTCTACACTTACTGTTTTAGTAAAATCAAAAAGTTTATCTTTTTCTTCTAATGTTTTGGAAACATTATCTGATTTAAAATGCCAGTCTTTATCATTTTGAAAAGAAGTTGTATTTTGTTGGGTATAGCTTTTAGATTTATGAAATAAATTTAATCCCTTCATTCTACTAAAAAATTTATTTTGTTTCTTTATTCCTAAACTCATTTCTAATACTTTATTTAAATTTCTTATTTGTTTATCAAGAATTATATTTCTTAAAATTCTTTCGGTTGCAATACTAGCTCCAATAACTAGCATAAAACCAACGCTACGTTGAAGAACAAATAATGTGATTTCATTCAATGTAACATATTGGTTCAACATCTCAATTATTTTAATCCCTATATCATGCATAAAAAGTAATTTTTATTATAGATATTATTAAAATGTTTGTCGACGGAAGTAGACTAACATTTTAATTTCTCACCAAAACACATAATCTTTTAAAGAATTAATTCTAATACTTTTTATTCTTTTAATTGACATAACAATTGTAAATTTTATGTCAACTTTTTGATCTTTTTCATATTTTTTTGATGTTTGTTCAATGAAAAAAAGGAAATCGAAGATTTTTCTTGTATATATAAGTAGAAGGTAATTTATCTACCTACTTAGAAAGGAGAAAAAATATGTATATTGATTTAATGGAAGATTACTGGATAAAAAATATTCTTGGAAATGAAGAGTACACAAGACCACTCGAAATTATTACCGAAAATGTTTTAAGATTACCTAAAGGAATTTTAGAAAAGCAAATCGAGATTAAAAGTCATGAATATCCTATTAAAAAAGCAACTTATAAAGAAAAAAATATCAGGGCAGATGTATTTGCTTTTCTAGGAAAAGATGTCATTCTAAATTTAGAAGCTTATAAAACTTTCAATGAAGAAAATTTACGAAAGTCAAATGTTTATCTATGTCGTGGTTATAGTAGTCAATTAAAGAAGAGCATGCCATATCGTAAGATGAAAAAATTCATTCAAATTAATTTAGTAGATCATGTTAAAAGAGGTGTTTTACAAGACAAGTTAGTTCAAAGATATTTTTTAGAAGAACAAGGATATCCTTTAACAGATGACATTCAAATTTATTACATACGACTTGATTTACTAGATAAACTTAATTATAATGTAGGCATAAGTGATGAAGAGTTTTTAGATATTTTAAGATATTTAAAAGCAAAAGGTGAAGATGAAAGACAAAAACTAAAAGAGAAATGGAGAGCAATTATGACAATGGATGAGTATATGAATGCCCTTTTAAGTGATGAAGTTATGAACGAAGAAAGAAGTATGTTTAAAAAAGCTCGTGACTACGGTCGTGAAGAAGGAATTGATATTGGCAAAAATGAAGGAAAAAAAGAAGAACGTATCCTAATAGCTAAAGAACTTTTAAAAATTGGTATTCCTTTAGAAAAGATTACGATTGCCACAGGACTTTCTAAAGAAGAGTTAAAAAAATTAGAAATTTCTACTTCATTTTAGGAAGATTAAAAAAATCTTCTTTTTTCATTCTTAAAAAAGATATGATTTAAGAAGATAATTGTAAAATCTCATAACATTCTTTAATGTCATTTAAAGAATTTTCATCGTCTAAAGCACTTTTGCAAGCTTCGCTTGATAAAAAATCATTTAATCTTTTCTGTAAATATTCCACACTACTCTTAATCGTATATTGATAGCTTTCTAATTCTTGAATAAATTCTTTAATAATTTGATTTTTATCAGGTTCATAATGATAGTTTTCATCTTTTAAAGCATAATGTAGGGCTTCTTTATCATAAATAAGACCAAGAGTTATTTTCTCACTATGACTGACATCAACGTTCTTTCCCACCATTACTTTTTCTTCATCATCATATTTTAAATTCACCATAGCTTCATAAGGAATAGTAATTTTTAAAGCGTAAAGTTCTTCACTTGGAAATAAATTCATGCAAACATCTTGAAAAGAGGGAATGCCCGCAAATAAGTAAAGGGTTCGTTTAGAATTACTTTTTAAAACAGCGTCAATATTTTTATTACTTGAAATATAATAAAGCCCTTCATTATAAGCTTTTTTCATTATTTCACGCGATAAAAGAAGAGGATCATCATAAGCCCTGTCGCCATACATGAATTTTAAAAAGTAACTTGTGAGAATAATCTTGACGTTCATACCTTACACTCTTTCTACTTTTTAAGTATACAATAACTTTACATTAAAATTCAACTAAAATTACATCTTCACCTATTTTTTTGATTTGAGGAAACGATACATGCACTTCTTCATTCTTGCGCCAAAACTTCCAAAAACTATAATTTAATACAACGAAATAATTAATTTTGCCATCATAAGATACTTCCGCGTCCATAATTTTTCCAATCTTTTTACCGTCATCTAAATTAACAACATCTTTCTTTTGTAAATCAGATAAATTCACAAACATCACCTTAATAAAAAGTATGAAAAAAATGGATTATTATAACCCATTTAAATAATCAATAACTCGTGTTGCACAAATAGTTCCATCACTTGTTGCCGTCGTAAGTTGCTTGACATCTTTTTTTAAAACATCTCCGGCTAAAAATAAACCTGGAACGGGTGTTTCTAAATCATGATTTACTAAAGGATAACCACTTTCATCTAGTTTCACTAAATCCTTTAAAATATCGGTATTAGGTACACTTCCTATCGCAATAAAAACACCATCTGTTTTTAGAAGCATTTCTCTTTTATTTTGCTCTAGCAAAATTTCTTCAATCGTATCTTTTCCTTTTATTTCTTTTAAAATAGCATTATAAATAAAAGAAACATTTTCTTTATTTTTTAAATTAGCCACTTTAATAGGTTCTGCTCGTAAAATATCACGACGGTGAATAATGTAAACATGTTTACAAATATCGGAAAGATAAAAAGCGTCATCAATCGCGGTATTACCTCCCCCAATAATAGAAACAATTTTATCTTTAAAGAAAGCTCCGTCACAAGTGGCACAATAAGAAAGACCTTTTCCTAAATATTTTTCTTCATCAATTTCTAATTTACGAGGATGGGTTCCAGAAGCTAAAATAACCGTTTTACTCACATATTCTTTATCTTCGGTTTTAACAAAAAAAACACCTTGATCTTTTCTTATCTTTAAAGCATTTTCATAGCGTAATAAAACGCCCAGTGAGGATGCTTGTTCATAAAAAGCTTGACCTAAAGCCATTCCCCTTACCTTTGTAAAACCAGGGTAATTTTCCACATAACTTGCTTTGGTAATTTGTCCGCCAAAAGTTTCTTTTTCTAAAACTAAAACATTCTTACAAGCTCGTTTTAAATAAATCGCTGCCGTAAGACCTGCTGGTCCTCCTCCAATAATGATTGTATCGTACATTTTAAAACCTACTTTCAAAAGCATTATAACATATATACTAACTTGTGCAAATAACTTTGTATTATAACTTCTTGACGTCTATAATATTAAACTTTATAATAAACGTATTTTAGAAAGGAGTCTTTATGAATCAGAATTTTAAAGAAAGACAGTTAAATTGGCAATATCAACAAATTCCTCAAGGAGTTATCAAACGTATTCTAAAAGAATATGAAAAAGCAAAAAATTTACCTCGTCTTCAATACCAAGAACTCACTCCTTATTTTGAAAGTGAAAAAGAATTATTTGCCATGTGCCAAGATTTTTTTGCCTATTTTCCTTTTTTAAAAGAAAAACAAGAAAAACTTAAAACTTTTGAAAAAAGAACATCTTTTATAAGACAACAAGATAGTTCAAAATATCGTGGCCTCACAGAAAGAGATTTATTTGGAAAACCTTACTTTAAACTTTACTACAATCATACCTTAGAAGATTTGATGGTCTTAAATCATGAATATGCTCATGGATTTTATTGGCAAAATTTCTATACATATATGGAACAGTCTTTTATATCTGAACTAGAAGGTTACTTTTTTGAATATCTTACTTTTGTTTTTCTAAAAGAGAACAAAATCCTAACTTTAAATGATGAAACAAAAATAGAAAATAACAATTCCTGGAGCATTAAAGAAATGTTTACCAAATTTATGCATGGTTATAACTATGTTAATGGAAATGATCATACTTTAAATAATCAGTATTATTTAACAGTTAAAAATGTCAATTTAGAGGAAGAGGCTACTTACCTTTATTCCTACATTATTCATTCTTACTTAGAAAGAATGGCTAAAAGTGACTTAGAAAAAAGTTTTTACTATTTTGAATGTTTAAAAAGAGAAAAAGATAGAAACGAAGCTAAACTTATTTTAAAGAACTTAAAACACTACTAATTAAATCAATATTATCAATAGCTTCACTTATTTTATCAGTAGCTCTTTCATGATAAAGTTCTTTCATGTTATTTTCAAATTCTTTGTAAAGCATAGGGTTTCGATTTAAATATTTAAACCATTGTGAGTTTTCTTTTAAATATTGATACATTTTAGGGTTATCTTTTAATTGTTTTTGTAAAAATAAATCCATTTTTAATCCTCGAAAAAGTGATTAATTGGTCTTGGCACTTTAGGAATAGACGCGGTTAAAGGTGTGGTAGTCTCTGCCTTACCTGTTAACTCACTTACTAAATTCAAAGCTTTTTGTGCCGTTTTAATATGTTCTTGGATGGAATTCACATCAATATTTTTTAATTTATCCGTAATGTTTTCACTTAAGACCTCACTAGAAGAATTTAAATAAGGACTCCAAGCTTTATTATCTTCCCCATAAATATCATAAAGTTCATAAAAAGATTGCCAAGTCATTTTACCATCTTTGACATAAGAAACAAGTTCAGGATGCATTCTGGCAAAGTTTTTAAATAATTCTTTTTTATTCATAAAAAATCACCTACTACATTGTATGCAGTAGGTGATTATTTTTATAATTTAAAATCATCTAAATCAAAACTTACTTGAGTTGGTGATGGTTCTTCTTCTTTTTCGTTTTCTAAATGAATTTCTTTTGGTTGTTCTAATTCCACTTTTAAAAGGGTCATCAAAACTTTCTTTTTTGACACTAAAGAACCCGTACTATTAATATCCATGATTGGAATTTCTGTATTTTTTACATTTCCTTGAATATCTTCTCCAATGATGGTAATCTCTGATTTTGCCGTTGTTTTCAAAATAGATACAATTTCATAATTGACACTTTTTACTTTCTTAAGTAAAGTGGCTCCTCTTTTAGCTCGACCCGTTAATACTAAATCCGAAACTTTAATACGTTTCATCGTATTTTGATTCGTAAGAAGCGTTAAGTATTCTTCTTCATTTAAAGAAATGGTATCCATGACCTCGTCATCTTTTAAAATAATACCTTTGACACCAATACCTCTTGTGCCAACTAAAGGAATTTCTAAACGATCAAAATAACAATAATAACCATTCTTAGTTACCATTAAAACATTTTTATCAGCTAAGATAGATGTAACAACTTCATCGTTTTCTTTTAATTTCATCGCCCCAATGGCTTTAGATGTTCGACTTACTTCGAAGTCTTTCATCTTCGTTCTTTTAATCATTCCCATCTTTGTCACAGAGATAACTTCGCCATCACTTTGGTAAATCATAGCCGAAACCACTTTTTCTTCAGGACTTAAACTTACCACATTGTTAATGTGTTTGCCTAAATCTTTCCACTTAGCTTCAGGTATTTTATGAACAGGCATGAAAATATAATTACCTAAGTTCGTAAAGAATAACAAATTATCTTGAGTTGTGACATCAAATAAATGGGTCATATAATCTCCTGGTTTTAAAGTCGTTTCTTCTTTTCTCGCAGCATAAGCTTTGGCACTCATTTTTTTGACATATCCTTCATGCGTTACCATAACAACAACATTTTCTTTAGGAATCATACTCTTCATATCAATTTTAAGTTCGGTAACGTCATCTTTTATCTCGGTTCTTCTTTCATCGCCGTATTCTTTTTTGATAACTTTAAGTTCCTGTTTCATAACATGTTTTAAAGCTTCTTCATTATTTAAAATTTGTTCCCAAACATACATATCTTTTTCTAATTTAGCCATTTCATTTTGAATGTCCACAATATCGGTATTGGTTAAACGATAAAGTTGTAAAGTAACGATGGCCTCTGCTTGTTCCATAGTAAAAGCATATTCTTTAACTAAGTTTTCTTTCGCATCAGCTTTATTTTTACTTTTTCTAATGGTCCCAATAACTTCATCTAATATACTAATGGCTTTCATTAAGCCTTCTAAAATATGAAAACGAAGACGAGCGGCATCTAAATCAAACTGGGTTCTTCTTGTAATAACACTTTTTTGATGAGCAATAAAAGCATCTAATATTTCTAAGATACCGACAAGACGTGGTCTTCTATTTACAATTGCCACCATGTTGAAATTATAGTTAATTTGTAAATCTGTATTTTTTAAAAGATAATTTAAAATAAGTTCGGCATTGGCACCTTGTTTTAAATCAATCACAATTCTTGCCATATGTTCATGGTCCGATTCATCAATGACATCATTGATACCTTCAATTTTTTTATCAATTTTAATATCCATGATTTTCTTTATAAGTTGTTCTTTAATCACATCATAAGGAATCGAATGAACAATAATTTGTTTTTTACCTTTTTCTTCTTTGATTTCCGTTTTAGCTTTTAAAATAACTTTTCCTTTACCTGTTTTATAGGCTTCTACTAAGCCATCTTTACCTTCTATTACTCCAGCGGTTGGAAAATCAGGACCGGGCATAATATTCATAATCGTTTCTAAAGTACAATTAGGAGATTCAATACGTTTAATCGTCGCATCAATGACTTCACTTAAATTATGAGTGGGAATATTAGTCGCATAACCCGCGGAAATACCAGTAGAACCATTTACCAAAAGATTAGGAAAATAAGCAGGTAAAACGGTTGGTTCTAATTCGGTATCATCAAAGTTATAAGTCATTTCCACGGTATTTTTCTTAATACCTTCTAGCATAACTTCAGCAAATTTAGAAAGTCTTGCCTCGGTGTAACGCATCGCGGCGGCACCATCACCATCAATTGAACCATTATTACCATGAATATCAATTAAAGTTTCTCGCATTTTCCAATTTTGACTCATTCTAATTAATGCATCATAAATAGATGAATCACCATGTGGATGGAAATTACCCATAATATCTCCGACGGCTTTTGCACTCTTACGATATGGTTTATTATGGGTAAAGCCCGAAATATACATGGCATATAAAATACGCCGTTGGACTGGCTTTAAACCATCACGTACATCGGGTAAGGCTCTTTCTTGAATGATTTCTTTTGCATAACGTCCAAAGCCCGTCTCCATGATTTCTTCTAGGCTATATTCATATATTTTTTCAATAATTGTTTTTTCTTCTGTTTTCTTTGCCATCTTTTCACCTACTTTCTAAAGTCATCTTCTAAGGTAAAGTCGACATTTTCATTAATCCATTCTTTTCTTGGCATTACTTCATCACCCATTAAAACATGGATTCTTTTTTCCGCAATTGCCGCATCAGTTAAAGTCACTCTTAAAAGTCTTCTGTTATGTGGGTCCATCGTCGTTTCATAAAGTTCACTGGCATCCATTTCACCAAGACCTTTAAATCTTTGAATTTTATAATTACCTTTTAAAGTCTTTTTCCTTTCTTCCAATTCTTCATCAGTGGCAATATATTCTTTACCCTTACCCGTTTCAATAGAGTATAAAGGAGGTGTTGCGATATAAAGCATACCTTGTTCAATTAAAGGACGCATAAAACGGTAAAAGAAAGTGATTAATAAAATTTGGATATGAGAACCATCAACATCGGCATCGGTCATGATGATGATTTTGCCATAATTACTTTCTTTATAATCAAAATCGGCTCCAAGACCGGCACCAATCGCATACTCAAGTTGTCTTAATTCAGCATTTCCTTCAATGTCTTTACTGCTTGCTTTTTCACAGTTTAACACTTTACCACGAAGGGGCAAAATGGCTTGGGTTTCTCTATTACGGTGAGATTTAGCAGAACCACCGGCACTATCTCCTTCGACTAAGAAAAGTTCATTTTTCATAAAGTTTTTACCCGTTGCTTTAGCAAGTTTCTCACTAAGAACTCTTTCTTTATTACTCTTTGTCGTTCCTTTACGAACGCTTTCACGAGCTTTACGAGCCGCTTCACGAGCCATTTTACTTTTTTGAGCTTTTTCTAAAATACTTAAAGCCGTATCTTTATTCTCTTCTAAAAAGAATTTTAAACTTTCATAAGTAACGCCTTCGACAGCACTTCTTGCTTCCGGTGTACCTAGTTTTCCTTTTGTTTGTCCTTCAAATTGTAAAAGTTCTTCAGGAATTTTAACTGAGATAACCGCGGTCAAACCTTCTCTTACATCACTACCATCTAAAGAAACGTCTTTTCCTTTTAAAACATTATTATTTTTCACATAATCATTAAAGGCCTTTGTGATACCTGTTTTAAATCCGACTTCATGCGTACCACCGTCACTAGTTTTAACGTTGTTAACAAATGATAAAATTTGTTCATTATAAGAATCGGTATATTGCATGGCAATATCAACTTCAATTTTACTTTTAACATTATCAAAATGAATAACTTTACTTAAAGGAGCTTTATTTTCATTCATATATTCCACGAATGAAATAATCCCGTTTTCATAATGATATTTATTGCTTAAATTATCTTCTTCATCAATAATTTCAATGGTTACATTGGAAAGTAAAAAAGCACTTTCTTGCATTCTTTCACAAATGGTCGTAAAAGAAAAATTACAATTTTTAAATATTTCTTTATCGGGTAAGAAAGTAACAGTTGTTCCTGTTTTTTTTGTTTCCCCAATTTGATGCAAAGGAGTTTTAACATGTCCACCCTTTTCAAATTCAATTTGGCTAATTTTTCCTTCTCGACAAATAGTGACTTCCATGTAAGTAGATAAAGCATTTACAACAGAACCACCAACTCCGTGAAGTCCTCCGGATACTTTATAACCGGCATTTTCAAATTTACCACCGGCATGTAAAACCGTATAAATAACTTCCGGCGTACTTTTACCACTTTCATGCATACCAATAGGTACACCACGACCATTATCAGAAACAGTGATAGAACCATCTTTGTGCATCACAATTTTAATCGTGTCGCCATAACCATTAATAATTTCATCAATGGAGTTATCGACAATTTCCCAGACTAAATGGTGCATACCTCTTTTATCTGTCGAACCAATATACATACCTGGTCTTTTTCTAACGGCCTCAAGTCCCTCTAAAATTTTAATAGAATGTTCATCATATGCCATATTATCACCTCTCTAAAGTTTCTAAACCTAGTCCAGTATATCATTAAAGCGCCCTTTTTTTCAAGGAAGAAGCGCATTTTCTTAAAAAGAAAAACTACAGACAAACCGTTTATCTGTAGAATTTAACTTAATCTATTTTTAAAGTTTCTTTTTTATAAGTTTGACAAACTTCGTCTAAATCTTTTAATAAATTATCAATGTCTTCTTTACTTTTCGTTCGAACACCAGAAGCCATTTTATGACCTCCTCCATGATAACGAGCCGCGATTTCATTGATAACAGGTCCTTTACTACGAATATTTACTTTGTATATTTCTTGCTTTTCATCATAAGTAACAAACGTCCAAACATAAATATCCTTAATAAAATTAAAATCGTTAATCATATTAGAGGCTGTCGAAGAATCAACACCATACTTTTTAACATCTTCCGCTGAAATATTTAAGTAACCAAACCCATTTTCAGTCACAATCATATTAGAAGATAGAAAACCTCTAAACCTAACTTCTTCTAAAGGTCTTTCATATAATTTTTCATAACATTTAGTAAAGTCAAGATGCGTTCTTTTTAAAAGTTTTGTGACAATATCAAAGGTATCTATGGAAGTATAAGAAAGTAAGAAACGGTCACTATCTGAAACAATACCTAAAAATAAATTTTCAGCCACCTTAGAAGATATCTCATAATTACTCGTTAATAAAAGTTCGGCAATCATTTGACAAGTACTTGAAGCTTTATCATTTACCCATTCCAAGCCATGAAAATCTTCCTCAAAAGGATGATGATCAATTTTAATCACTTCTTTATATTTGAAGTTTTCAATCCCATCGACACGGTAGAAGTTTGGAACATCTAAAGTAATTAATAAAGCGTTTGTAAGTTTCGATGTATCTACTCTGTCTAAAAGACCATATTTTTTAAATTTTGAAACACCTGCACCTACTGCATAAACATGTTTTTTAGGATATTTTTCTAAAATGGCATCCCGCATGGCTATTTGACTACAAATAGCGTCTGGGTCAGGTCCAATATGACGAGCAAGAACAATCGTGTCGTATTGTTTTATTTTTTTTAGTATTTTTTTCATGATGTTTGTATTCATCTGGTTCCCCCGCTTCTACTTTTATTATTTATTTTCTTTCGCGTATGAAAAAGCATCACGAGCAATCATTACTTCTTCATCAGTTGGTACAACGTATACATCAATGGTAGAATCATCGGTAGTAATTTTACCTTCATGAATATCATGGTAACTTGCAATTTGTTCATTAAATTCATAATTACATTTAACACCCATGAATTTTAATTTATTTAAAATTTCTTTACGTTCATAAGCCCCATTTTCACCAACACCTGCCGTTAAAATAATGGCATCGCATCCTTCAAGTTCAAAATAGTATTTAGCAATATAATCTACAATTCTTCTTGTAAACATATCCATTACTTTTAAACAAGTTGGATCATTTTGTTTACATCCATCATAAATATCACGCATATCGCTATAACCATTAGATAAAGCATAAACGCCACTTTCTTTATTTAAAACATGATTAATTTCTTCGGTACTTAAGCCTGTTTTTTCCATAATATAAGGAATAATTGTAGCATCAATATCCCCGCAACGAGTTCCCATGATAAGACCCGCATTAGGCGTAAATCCCATAGAAGTATTAACACATTTACCATTTTTAGTAGCCGTAATACTTGCCCCAGAACCAATGTGACAAATAATAAGTTTTAAATCATCACGTCCTAATTTTTGAGCCATATATTCTGCAATATAACGATGGCTTGTACCATGAGCCCCATATTTTCTAACTCCATATTTTTGGTACCATTCCATTGGAAGAGCATATAAATAATTTTCTTCTTTCATGGTTTGATGAAAAGCAGTATCAAAAACAACAACTTCTGTCGCATTTGGAACTACTTCTTTTGCAGCTTTAATACCTAAAACAGCTGCAGGATTATGTAAAGGAGCAAGAGAACTTAAAGAAGCAATATCTTCGATAACTTCATCAGTAGCTACGACACTCTTATTATAATGATCAGCTCCTTGAACAACCCGGTGGCCAATTCCTTCAATTTCATCTAAACTTAAAACTATTTTATGACTTAATAATTCTTCAATAAGTAAGGAAAAAGCATCGGTATGACTTTTTAATTCGACTTCTTTTTTTTCTTTCATACCGTTATACTTGATAGTATAAAAACTTCCAGAAATACCTATTCTTTCAAAGTATCCACTCATCAAAACCTTTTCTTCTGGCATCTCAAAAGCTGTAAACTTTAATGAAGATGAACCAGCATTTACTGATAATATTTTCATAATTTTTCAACTCCTATATATAATATATCAGAAAACAGGCATTTTTACCATTAAAAAAAGAGAAAAACTCTCTTTATAAACAAGTTGGCCCTGTGCCAACATTTCGAGTTAGTTTTGCTCTATCTTCAAAAATCATTGTAAAGTCATCATAAGAATTTAATAAAGTTTCTTTATCTAACTTACTTTTACTTGTTTCCCAAATATCTATCTTTTTCATAAGATCACCTAACTTTATTATGTATAAAATATTCTTTTCTATACATTTTAATAAGGGTGAAATAAATGAATTATTTTAATCAAGAAATCAAATGTACTGTTTCTAATTGCAAGTATTTTAACGCTGGAAAGCAAAGATGCATTCTAGGCTCTATTTTAATAGGTCAAGATAACTTTAAAACCACTTGTGAAAGTTTCGAAGAAAAATAAAGAGCTCTATTCTTTATTTTTTTCATGTTTAATTTCTTCCCAACCTAAGCTCGGATGAATTAAACACCTTAAAAAAGCATGCAAATAAGAAAACATAAATATTGGATGATAAAATAACACTTGAAAATATAATTTTTTACTTAATTTTGTTTCTTTTTGAAATAAATATAAATAATAAATTGTACAAAGAAAAAAAATAAAGTAAAATAAAAGAGGAAGAAAAATAATACTTTTAAAACCAGTTAAATACATTACCCAGAAAACAAGACCAAAAAGATAACACAAATAAGGAATAATTCCTAAATACATTTGCATAATTGCTCCTTTATTAGAAGGATTTTCTTTTAATTTAGCTTTTAATAATTTGTGATAATAAAAATAATTTTGAAAATAGCCTTTTATCCAACGACTTCTTTGTTTAATACTTTTTTGATAATCTTCTGGTTGTTCATCATAAAATTTAGCCTTTTCATTATAATGAACGGAAATATTTTCTAAAGTGTAATATAAAGAACTTTCATAATCTTCTGTCAAAGAATGAAAAGGAAATGTTTGCCATTTTTGAATATATTCTCCACTGATATAATAGCCTGTTCCTGATAAAATCTTAGCTCCTTTTTGGTTACGAAAACTATTTATAAAAGTAAAGGTAAGCCCAGCACAGATAGGAAAATAACTTTTCTTATTTTTTAAAGCTCGGTAACCTGTAGAAATATCATAACCTTCACAATAATCTTCAATCATATATTTTAAATAATCTTTATCTAAGATGTTATCGGCATCAAAAATAAAATACATATCATATATTTTGTTTTGATGGCACAAATACTCAACTATTTCTTGTAAAGCATATCCTTTAGTTTTTAACTCTAGGTTTTGCCTTACAAAATAGTTCATGTGATGTTTTTTGGTAATCGCAACCGTTTTATCTTGTTCATCTTCCACGATGACATAGACATCTTTCAAGATAGAAGATGACTGATTTTCAATAGAGATAAGAAGACTTTCAATAACTTTAGATTCATTACGAGCTGGTATTAAGATGGCTATCCTTTCAGGCGCTTTCCTTACTTTTTTCTTTAAAGGTTCATCTTTCTTTAAAAGGATACTAACCGAAGTAGAAAGAAATAAGCCTAATAAAAAAAAGGCCAAAGAAACCCAAGCGGTCATTTTTGCACCTCAATAATTACCATATTTGTATAGCTTTCCTTTAGTTTTTCATCTGGATAATAAGTATCAAAAAATCTACCTACAAAACTTATAGGTTGTATCCCATTATGTCTTAAAGTTTGTCTTATAAGAGCCCCCCATGACACGGTAAAATCAGCTATTAAAATAACTAATAATGTTTTGGTAAGAATCGTCCCAAATTTAATAGGAAAAGACTCAACAATGTTAGATATTAAAGGATAAACTACTTTAACAAGTAAAAGAGCAAGTAATCCCCAAACAAAAGCATAAGGAATGGTTGTTCGCCCATTAATGTTTAAAAATTCATTCGTATAATCCCAACTAACAGTTCCTAAAAAAGTTTCTTGTAAAAAGGAAATTAAGTACTCAAAACCTCCTCCAAGTAAAGCCCCATAAAAAATTGTTTGATAATCTGGTCTTTTTTTTCGGCCTAAAATCGCTATCATTAAAACAGCGCCCATACCATAAATAGGACTAATAGGACCATATATAACACCTCTTCTTAATTGCCAAACCAGTTCATGATGATAGTGAAAATGTATAACTAAATTTAAAATTTCTTCGTAATAAGCGCCAAAAACACAACCTACTAAAAAAATCCAAAACATTTTGTAAAAGCACATTCCACTGGCAAACTTTTTGCTTTCTAAAGCCATAATAATACCTCAAATCTGCTCTTATTGTATCATGAAATCTAAACAAAGTAAAATTATTAACTAATCCGTTTTTATCTTTATAATTATTCGTTATTTTTAAATAGACTAGCTATTTCATAACCTAAGAAAGTAAAAATGCCTAACACTAATAAATTAGAAGAATTTAAAAAAGGAAGAATTTTTAAATAGAAAAAATAAAGAGAACTCAAAAGGAAAATTAGAATCAAAAGCCATGTCGTTTCTTGATGCTTTTTAAAACACCAAGCCATAATTTTAACCATTATTAAAATACCTAATAACGTTCCCACAATAAAAAGGAAAAGTTCTTGTAAATGCATAAAAGGATAAGCCATCAAATTTAAAATATATGTGTAACTACCAAGACTTACATAAGTAGCCGTTGCACTGATACCGGGTAAAACCATACATAACGCATCAATAATCCCTAAGAAAAACACATAAAAATAAGATATAAAGGATGAGTCAAAACGAAAAGTATTAAAACGAATATGATTATAAAAATAGATTAATAAAAGGAAAATCATTAAAAGAAAAAAATAATCTTTCTTTTTTATCTTGGTGTTTTGGTATACCGTTGGCACCGTTCCTAAAATAAGACCACCAAAAAAAGTCATCGTATAAAGATAATAATTCTCTGTCAAAAATAAGACAAGTTTGCTTCCTAAAAAAATAGAAAGTAATATACCCCATCCTAGAGGGAACAAATACTTAAAACTCTCTTTTTTGTTTTTAAAAAAGGAATTGATTTTTAAAATAGCTTCATCATAAACACCAAGTAAGATAGCCAAAATAGCACCTGATACTCCCGGTATTACTTTACCAAGACCAATCATAATGCCTTTTAAAAAAAGAAAAAAACTTTGCATAGGCTTCACCTAGTAAAGTTTATTCTTTTAAAACATAATTATTTCTCAATCTTTTTTTCTGGTTTAGGAAGAGTAGCCTTACGAGAAAGATTAAGTCGTCCCCGATTATCATAACCTAAACTTTTAACGGTAATTTCATCGCCAACTTTAACGATATCTTTTGGCTTATTTACTCTTTCATGGGCAAGTTCTGATACATGAACAAGCCCTTCACAGTTAGGCCATAAAGAAACAAAACAGCCAAAATCTTCTACTTTTGTGACAACTCCGGTATAAATTTTATCAGGTTCTACTTCTCTTACCACGTCTAAAATCATTTCTTTTGTTTTTTGAATGATATCTGCATCTGTATGATAAATAATAACTCTACCATCATCTTCTAAATCAACTTTAACGGCATCTTTATCATTTACGGTAGCAACGTTACTTGCTTCTAAAATAATTTTCGTAATCATTTCGCCCCCACGACCAATCACGTCTTTTATACGATCAGGATTGATTTTGAAAGTTTCAATCTTAGGAGCATATGGGCTTAATTCTTTTCTTGGTTCTTTAATGCAATCCGTCATAACGTCTAAGATTTCTAAACGAGCTTTTTTAGCTTGGGCTAAAGCTTCTTTTAAGATTTCTTTGGTTACTCCCTTAATTTTGATATCCATTTGTAAAGCTGTGATACCATCTTTAGTACCCGCAACTTTAAAGTCCATATCTCCCATATGGTCTTCAAGACCTTGAATATCTGTTAAAATCGTGTATTTTTTAGGATCTTCTTTAGAAGTAATAAGGCCCATAGCAATGCCCGCAACTGGAGCTTTGATTGGTACACCAGCGGCCATTAAAGATAAACAGCCTGCACAAATAGTAGCTTGACTTGAAGAACCATTACTTTCTAAGATTTCAGAAACAACCCGAATGGTGTATGGAAATTCTTCTTCTGAAGGAATGACATAAGATAAGGCTCTTTCTCCTAAAGCACCATGACCTATTTCTCTTCTTCCCGGTGAACCGTAACGTCCTATTTCACCAACTGAAAAAGCAGGGAAATTATAATGAAGCATAAATCTTTTAGTATCTTCAATACCAAGGCCATCTAAAATTTGATGTTCTCCAATAGCACCTAAAGTCGTCGTAGCTAAACTTTGGGTTTGCCCTCTTGTAAAGACAGCTGAACCATGACATCTTGGCAATAAATCAATGCAAGCATCTAAATGTCTTATTTCATCCATTTTACGACCATCTGGACGAATATGTTTTTCAGTAATTAATTTTCTTACGACATCACCTTCTAAGTTATGAAGGATTTTACCGACTTGTTTAATTTTATCATTTAGATTTTCATCTTCTAAATAAACATTCGTAAAATAGCCAATCGTTTCTTGTTTTAAACTTTCTACTTGTCTTACAGATTCCAATTTATCTTTAATTTGAATTCTTTTAAACATTTCTTCTTCAGCATAACTAATTACTTGACTTTCAATATCTTTATCAAGTTCTGCTTTATCAAGTTCTACTTTTTCTTTACCAATTTCAGCAATAATTTCTTTTTGGAAAGCACAAAGTTTTTTAATAGCTTCATGGCCAAATAAAATACCTTCTAGAATTTCTTTTTCACTACATTCAGCCGCGCCAGCCTCGACCATACAAATAGCTTCGCCAGTTCCCGCAACGGTTAAATTCATTTTGGATTTTTCAAGTTGTTCAACACTTGGATTAATAATATATTCTTTACCAATTTTGCCAACAACAACACCCGAAACAGGACCATCAAAAGGAATCTCTGAAATACCTAAGGATAAAGAAGAGCCAAATAAAGCTGCCATTATGGGTGAGTTATCTTGGTCTACAGATAAAACGGTATTGATAACTTGGATTTCATTTCTTAAGTTTTCATCAAACATTGGTCTTAAAGGACGGTCGATAATACGAGCCGCTAAAGTTGCTTCGTCACTAGGGCGTCCTTCTCTTTTAATAAATCCGCCTGGAATTTTACCTACGGAATAAAGTTTTTCTTGATATAGAACTTGTAAAGGGAAAAAATCTTGGGTGATAACATTCGTTCCCATAACAGAAGCACTTAAAACAACGGTATCGCCGTAACGAACTAGGCAAGCACCATTGGCTTGTTTGGCAAGCCAACCTGTTTCTATAACAATTTCTTTACCAAAAAAATCGAGTTTAAATTCTTTTTTCATACATTCTCCTTTATAAAGAAAAAGAGACACTAAAAAGATTAGTGCCTATTTTCTTAAATTTAATTTTTTAATTAATTCACGATAAGATACAACGTCGTTTTCTTTTAAATAATTTAAAAGTTTTTTTCTTCTTCCGACTTTCATTTGTAAACCACGTTTAGAATGATAGTCATGAATATGAGTTTTGAAATGTTCTGTTAAGTTGTTAATATCTTCAGTTAATAAAGCAACTTGAACTTCAGCACTTCCTACATCATTCTTATCTTTTTGAAATTCTTTAATGATTTCAGCTTTTCTTTCTTTAGTCATAGCCATAATCTTTTCCTCCTTCATTCATATAATCGGTTTATCCAAAGTAATTGACGAGGAAGTCAGAAAACTTCAGAAAAACTTCATTACTGGATTAGTATAATATATTTTAAGAAAGATTGCAAATACTTTTACTTAAATTTGCAAGTAACTTTTAATATTATCTCTTAAAGAATAATAATCTGGGACAATTAAATCACTTTCATTCACCCCAACTAAAACAGGTTCATACTTTTTATAGTTTAAAAGACACGCTCTATCATAGCCTTCAACTGCTAAAGAAGCAATCGTATCTACAGGAATATCAAATTTATGACGAAGATATTTTTCTTCGGTGTAGTCTTTTAAATTAATTTGTTTTCCCACATAAATTTGTAAGGATTCCCCTTTTTTTAGACATAGTTTAACACCCGTAATAAGGGGCACAGATAATTCTAATTGTTTATCTAAAAAAGGTAAAGTACTTGCTAATGGTTGGAATTTTGTATAAGAATTTTTACCAATAATAAACTGTGATCCCATTGTAATTCCCCCTTCGCGCTTTTCTATTCTACCATGATCAGTTTTAAAGTACAACTTAATTAGGGTAATAAAGGGCCCTTTGACCAAACAAATTATAAATTTTATTAAACTGGGTTCTATCATATCTTTTAATGGTGCCTGTAAAAGAATCGGATACTAAAACACTATGATTACTAAACCCCATAATAACCACACTATGTAAATCACCAAGCCAGTTGATTCTTTCACCTGTTGGTTTATAAATCCAAGAGTTATAAATTTCAGTATCTATAAGATTAATGGAAATCCATACTTGCACAGGAATACCATTTTGCACAAAATTTAAAACACTATCTAAGGAATGTCCTGTGTAATCAATCATACCAGTTTTAAACTTGTTAGCCACCGTTTGAATTGGCTTTTGATAAACACCATAGCCATCCGGATTTCTTGGATCTCCTACAAATTCTATCTCAGGATTACCTCCATATAAAGTACCATCTTCTAAGTAAGGAGCATCTCCTTTTAGCAAAGCTTCGATGATTTCATCAAGGGTAACATTTACGTTATAAAAACGCAGTAAATTATAAAGGGCAACACTTTCACAGCCATTAGGATAATTAGGATATTGAGAAAAAGTTGGAAAATTAGAAATTTCATAAGTAACTTCTTTCGGAATAATAGTAATTGTCCTTTTTTCTTTTGCAGTATTTCCTAAAGAGTCTGATGCTTCATAGTAAATAGTATACGTTCCTGGCACTTGATAATTTACTTTACTATCATCTACTGTAAAACTAACCGTCCCAAATCTTTTGTCTTCAGCCGTGACACCTGCATATAAATCTACCGTTTCTCCCACCTCAATAATAAGGGAAGATAACCCTTCAAAAACAGGAGGATCTTTATCTTCAATAATATTAAGGGTTGCATCCATATTGGCTTGATTACCATATTTATCCGTGACAATAATATTTACGGCTTGACCACCTAATTTCTTTTCAACCACGATAGGTTCCATCGAATACTCTGATAAATCTTCGACATTTACAATAAAATCTTCAACCGTTGGAAGTTCTTCATCAATATAAATTTCTAAATCCTGTACTTCTATTAAAGGAGCAGTCGTATCTACAATTTTAACAAGGATAGAATAAGTAAAAATATTTACTTTTAGTTTAACTTGATAATTTCCAACCTCTTTTAAAGCACTTAAATCTATATCCGTACTAGCCATTAGTTTTTCATCATTAATTAAGTCACTTAAAGAAATACTCTCGCCATATTCCTTAATAACATCTTTATTTATTCTCCTATCAATTTGAAAATAAAAGAAAGCATAACAACTACTTAGTATAATGAGAACAATTATAACAACACCTAATACTTTCAGCACTTTTTTATTACTTTGAGACACCACAGTTTACCACATACCTTTTATCAAATATATCATAATTAATAGATAGATAAAAGAAGACATTTTCATTTATGTCAAGTCACTTTTTAAAATTTTCTTTCATAAAATAGGATAAGATTCTTTCTTTCGCACTTTTTAGCAACTTAAAAGAGGTTATGTTTTTTCCTATGTAAAAATAAATACACAAGGAGTATGTGTATGATTGATGTTGGTGAAAAAATTAGATATATAAGAGAAACTTATGATGTGAAAGGAAATGAACTGGCCGATATTTTAAATATTTCAAAATCTTCGATTTCACATTATGAAAAAAATGACCGCGATGTTCCTTTACGAAATCTGGTCAAAATATCCAATTACTTTGATTTATCTTTAGATTATATTCTCAATTTAACAGATATTAAACGTTATGAAGATTTAAAAAAGCCTGTCGATTTAAAAATCACTAGTGAAAGAATTAAACAAATTTGTTTAGATCAAAAATGGACGAATGTAAAAATGGCAAAAATACTTAATACAACCGAGTCAAATATCAGGAAGTATAAAACAGGTCAAACGCTTATCTTAACTGCTTTTGCTTTAGAGCTTGCCAGCAAATATAACTATTCTTTAGATTGGTTAACAGGTCGAACAGAAAATAAATTTATCAAAAAAGACACCTATCAAAAATCAAGATAAATGTCTTTTTTTATTATTTTAAATTGCCAATTAATTCGTCTTTTTTCATAGTAGAATAACCTTTTAAGCCTTGTTCTTTAGCAACTGCTTTTAATTCAGCTAAAGTCATTTTACTATAATCTTTTGTAGAAGCTTCTTCTTTAACTTCTTCTTTCTTTTCTACTTTTTTAGAAGTTTTTTCTTCTTTTACTTCTTCTTTAACAGCTTTTGTTTCTTTAACTCCGCCATTTAAAGCTTTTTTAGAAACTTCAACTAACTCAGTGAAAGCCTTAGGATTATCGATAGCTAATTCACTTAACATTTTACGGTTGATTTCAATACCAGCAATTGATAAACCGTTCATGAATTTAGAATAACTAATATCATTCATACGGCATGCTGCATTGATACGTGTAATCCAAAGTTTTCTGAAATCTCTTTTCTTTTGACGACGATCTCTATAAGCATAAGCTCCACTATGGAAAACTTGTTCTTGAGCCGTTTTATATAAACGATGTTTGCTACCAAAATATCCTTTTGCTTGTTTTAATACTTTTCTTCTTCTGTTTTTAGAAACAGTTCCGCCTTTAACTCTTGCCATATTTACACCACCTTACTAGATAACAGATTTAATTCTGCTAGCTTCTCCTTTACTTAGAGTTCCTTTGTTACGTCTTTGACGAATTTGTTTTGCACTATCTTTACTTGTTTTATGGTTACCATTACTTAATTTATAAGAAAGTTCACCATTTTTTTTCTTTTTGAAAACTTTGCTACTTGCTTTATGTGTTTTCATTTTTGGTCCTTTAGCCATTTTAACTTCCTTCTTTCTATTTTTTAGGTGCTAAGATGATATACATATTACGTCCTTCTTGTTTCACAGGCGTTTCAATGCTACTCATCTCACTTAACTTATCAGCAAATTTATTTAATACTTCACGACCTAATTCTGGATGAGCCATTTCTCTTCCTCTAAAACGAATAGAGGCTTTTACTTTGTGCCCACGTGTTAAATAATCTCCTGCATTTTTAACTCTTGTTTCAAAATCATGAATGTCAATGTTGACTGATAAACGATATTCTTTAAGTTCTTTATTCGTTTCTCTTTGTTTTTTCAAAGCATCTTTTTGCTTCTTTTGTTTCTCATAACGATACTTGTTATAATCCATGATTTTCCCAACAGCTGGAGTGGCATTACCACTCATAAGTACCAAATCAAGGCCAGCAAAATTGGCAATTGTTTTGGCATCTTCTAAAGATTTAACACCCATTTGTTCTCCATTAGGTCCGATTACCATTAATTCACTTACGCGAATATTATTGTTAATTGGTAATTCATCCGTCTTCTTTGCTATATCAATGCACCTCCATACAATGAAAAAGATGGATAGAAACCCTATCCACCTATTCATTTAAACAATTTTATAAAGATTTTTTCTTTTATTGTTTTAACCCAGTACTATGATACTAAGGTGAACAGATGGATAACTGTTTCTTCGTTCTTTTTCTATAACGTATTCAATACTACCAAAGTTATACGTCTTTGTCAATCATTTTTTTAGTTTTTATAAATGTTATAAAATGCATGTCTACCTGGATAGATAGCCTCATCACCAAGTTCTTCTTCAATTCTCATAAGTTGATTATATTTAGCAATACGATCAGTACGAGACATAGAACCTGTTTTAATTTGACCAGCATTAAAGGCAACAGCAATATCAGCAATGGTCGTGTCTTCTGTTTCTCCTGAACGGTGAGAAACAACAGCCGTATAACCATGGCTTCTAGCAAGTTCCATGGCGTCAAATGTTTCTGTTAAAGTTCCAATTTGGTTTACTTTAATCAAGATGGCATTTGCAATGTCTTTATTAATACCTTCTTGTAAAATACTTGTATTCGTTACGAATAAATCATCACCAACTAATTGAACTTTTTTACCTAAACGATCGGTAAGTTTTTTCCAACCTTCCCAGTCATTTTCACCTAAACCATCTTCAATCGAAATAATAGGATATTTGTTAACAAGTTCTTCAAACCAATCAATCATTTCATCTGTGGTTTTAGATCCTCCATGACTCTTTACTAAATCATACATTTTAGTTTCTGGATTGTAAAATTCACTGGCTGCCACATCCATGGCGATACAAATATCTTCACCTGGTTTGTAGCCAGCTTTTTCGATAGCTTCCATAATGCATTTTAATGGTTCTTCATTGTCTTTAAGATTTGGCGCAAATCCACCTTCATCACCAACAGCAGTAACTTGACCAGCTGCTTTTAAAACACTTTTTAAGTTATGGAAGACTTCACTACCCATACGAATGGCTTCATGAATACTTTTAGCTCCAACTGGCATAATCATAAATTCTTGGAAATCGACGGAAGAATCCGCATGAGAACCACCATTTAATACATTCATCATTGGAACTGGTAATTTCTTAGCATTAGTTCCGCCTAAATAACGATATAAAGGCATTCCATAATGATTAGCAGCACAACGGGCAACTGCCATACTAATACCTAAAATCGCATTCGCACCATATTTAGATTTATCTTTAGTGCCGTCTAATTCGATTAATTTTTTATCGATACCTACTTGATCAGTAACATCCATACCAATAATTTCTGGAGCAAGGATATCATTAACATTATGAACAGCAGTTAAAACTCCTTTTCCCATGAAACGTGATTTATCACCATCACGAAGCTCTAAGGCTTCACGTTCACCAGTAGAAGCTCCACTTGGAACACTCGCACGTCCCATCTCACCGCATTCCGTATAAACCTCAACTTCAACGGTTGGATTACCTCTTGAGTCAAGTACTTCTCTAGCATGTATATCTATAATTCTTGACATTTTTTATTCCTTCTTTCGAGTTATTATTATACCACTTGAAAATATTTAGGTAAATACTTGATGACTAAATTGTTTTGAAAACAAACCGATAAATATCGTCATCTTTTTCGTAAATACCGACTATTTGGTCATTATGGGTCACAAAAATAAGGTCATCTTTGGCTTCTAAAGCAAGCTTATTACCATTTTTAACACGTCCAAAATTAACTTCATCTAGTTCTACTTTAGGATAAAGAAATAAATTTTCTAAAGTTTTTAAAGGATAAGTTTCGTTTAAATCATTTACGTTAACACATTCTTCTAAAGAAATGTTACCTTGTTTTGTCCTTTTTAAAGAGGTCATGGTTGCCACCATTTCCATTTCACTTGCCAAGTCTTCAATCAAGCTTCTAATATAAGTACCTTTAGAAACTAATACCCGAAAAGTAATTTCATCTTTTGATATATCTAAAACCTCTAGTTCTTTAATTTGTACTTGTCTTTTAGGTAAGGAAATTTCAATATTTTCCCTCGCATATTCATACATTTTTTTACCATTTACTTTCACGGCTGAATATTTTGGAATGGTTTGTAAATACTCCTTAGGAAACTTCTCAAAACATTTCCTAATCTTTTCTTCGGAAATTTCTTTATTAATTTTTTTAATAATTTTTCCCGTAATATCACCTGTGTCTGTTAAAATACCAAGTTTCATCGTGGCTACATATTCTTTTTCATAAGATGTGATTTTTGAAACTAACTTAGTGTAAGAGCCCATACAGACCACCAAAACACCAGTAGCAAGTGGATCAAGTGTACCGGTATGTCCTACTTTTTTAGTGTGATAAATTTTGCATATTTTATTAACGACATCACGACTTGTTACCCCTGACTCTTTATTTATAAATAATACACCATTCATTAAATACCCCTTAAAACTCTTTTTAATTCTTTTTTCATCGTTTCTTTGGCATAAACTGTTTTGGCAATTTTAATATCCTCTTCTGTTGGCAATTCATAATTTCCTGTTATAATATTGATTTGATCGCCATCCTTAATACGATAGTTTTTTTCAACACTATTACCATTTACAATGGCTAAACCCATATGTAGTCCAATAGTGGTATGAATGGAGTAAGCAAAATCCAGGGCAGTAGCGCCTTGAGGCAAACTACGACGATGACCATCACGATCAAAAAAATCGACTGTTTTCTTAAAAATATCTTTTTCTATCTTCTGAAAGAAAGCCTTATCATTAGAAGATTCATCATCAAAAGTAAAAACAGATTGAAACATTTGAAAGCCACCACGATGAAGGAAACTATCATAACTCATTCCATAGGCTGCGGTTGTTTCCATTTTTTTATCTCTAATTTTAACTAGATAGTTTTCTCCACTTGGTGAGGTAATAATATCATGTATAGAACGATAATCATTTGGCTTTGGATTACTAATAAAGTCCACAACTGATTTTGAAGGATATAAACCATTAACTATTCCTAAAGCCACATAACAATCTTTAAGATTTTGTAAAATAATTTTTAAAGATATCATATCTTCTGAAGCTTTTTGATTTTTTTTATAACGTTCAAAATCAAGATATAGACCATATAAATTTTTAATACGATACGTCACTTGACTAGCTATTTTTTCACGTGTCAAACCATCTTGAACGCTGGTCATAATGTCTTTCATTTCATTTTCTGACTTTAAAGCTAATATTCTTTCTTCTTCTGCGACAGCTTGATATTTATCAGGATAGGTATATTGAAAACAAATATCTTCTAACTCATTTTTAATACGATAAGCCCCCGTTCGTTCCGCCAAAGGGATGTAAACTTGAGTTGTTTCTAGTATTTTTCTTTTTCTCGTTTCTTCACTCCAGTACTTAGCAGTCCTCATATTATGAAGACGATCAGCAAGTTTTACTTCCACTACTCTTATATCACTAGCACATGAAGTCATTAATTTTCTTAAAGAAGCATAGGTAATAGCCTGTTTAGACATATCCACCCGTCTTCCTACTTTCGTAACACCTTCGACAAGTTTCACCACATCTTGACCACGTTCATTTTGAAAAAGACTTAAAATATCTTCAGCTGTGTAGTCAGTATCTTCAATAACGTCATGTAAAAGTCCTGCACAAACGGTCGTACAGTCTTTTTGACTATCAAGAAGAATCTGAGCAACCGCAATAGGATGTGTTACATATTCTTCTCCACTTTTACGATACACCCCGTTATGAGCATTCACAGCAAACTGATAAGATTTTAAAATATCTTTTTGTTCTTCTTCACTAAATCTTTCTAATCCATTAAGTAACATACGTTCCATATTTTGTCACACTCCTAAAACAAAAAACAGACGCTAAGTAGAGTCTGTTTATCTATTCTCATTAAAAACTCCACTTCGTTCAATGATTTCATACTATCATTTAAAAAAAGTAGTGTCAAGAAATAATATTTTAAAGTAACTTATGCATGTGCCCATTGCTTTCTTTAAAACCTATTTTTTCATAAAAAGCCTGACTTTGGTTGCATGCATCTAAAAAGCAACTAGTTAAGAAAGTTTCATAATATTCTCCAATAACATTTTTCTTTCTTAAAACATACTCTAGAAGTTCTTTGCCTATTTGTTCTTTTTGATAATCCTTTTTTATAAAAAGTTGATCAATATATAAGGATTTTAAATTAACACTGACATAACAAGCCCCTATAAGTTCAACTTCTTTAAAAGCTCCAAAGACTAAAACTTTACCATTTAAGATATTTTGTTCATAAAAAGTTTGATTAGCATTTAAATAATCAACATCCATATCAAAACATTCAAATCGCAGGTATTCTAATTGTTTCACAAGATTTTCATTTGGCAATATCAGTTTATAAGTAATGTTCATTAGATTTCCTTACTACGAAGTTGACCACAGGCAGCTGATATTTTACCACCAAATTCTCTTCTTACGGTAACATTTATTTTCTCTTTATATAAAGTATCATAGAAAGCATTGATATTTTCTTTCGGACTTTTTTTGAACTCGATATGATTCGTTTCATTATAAGGAATTAAATTAACATAGACATTCATCCCTCTTAAAAGATTGGCTAGTTCTTTCGCGTGACTCACTTTATCATTAACATTATCAAGCATAATGTACTCGATCGTAACACGTCTATTAGTTTTAAGAATATACGCTTTAATAGAAGACATTAACTCATCCATTTTATAGGCTTTACTAATTGGCATTAAAAGATTTCTTAAATGATCATTTGGGGCATGTAATGATATAGCTAAATTAATTTGTAAAGGAAAGTCACTTAGCTCTTTAATTTTTGGAACTAAACCACAAGTAGATAAAGTAATATGACGGGCCCCAATTTGAATACCTTTCGCGTCATTAATAATTAAAATAAATTTCATCACATTATCATAGTTATCTAAAGGTTCCCCGATTCCCATAATAACCACAGAATTAATCTTTATACCACTTATTTTTTCAATAGCTAAGATTTGCCCTACCATTTCTGATGTCTCTAAATTACGAACTTTTTTAAGACGTCCTGATTCACAAAAACGACAACCCATATTGCAACCCACTTGGGAAGACACACAAACAGAATTCCCATAGTTATGTTTCATCAAAACAGCTTCTATCTTTTCGCCATCTTGAAGTTCAAATAAAAACTTTTCCGTATCGGTATCAATTTCTCTTTTTATGAGTTTAGGAAGATAAAGAGTAAAATCATTTTTCAATTTTTCTCTGATTTCTTTTTTTATATTAGAAAATTCTTCAATATTTTCACATCTTTTTTGATAAAGCCATTCAAAAACTTGTAAAGCTTTGAACTTCTTTTCACCAATACTTTCAAAATAATTTTCTAACTCTGTTCTCGTAAGACCATATAAATTCATCATGATCATCTCCGTTTCTAAAAAAGCGTAGAAATCTACGCGTTTATTTGCCAATTTAAAATTGTTTCTTTTTGAACACCATTTAAATAATCTTTGGTATTCATAGCTTTTTTACCAAAAGGTTTTAAATGCGTTACATAAATCGTTCCATCTAACACATCAATACCAATACTATTTTTGGTTACTTCTCTTACTTTACCTGGAGTGGTATTTGAATGAGGGACAAATGAGGCTTCTAAAATTTTAAATTCCTCACCATTTACTAAAATGTTAGCTGTAGGAAAAGGATTTAAACCTCTTATTTTATTAATGACTTCTTCACCACTTTTATTTAAATCAAGTCTTTCATCTTCTCTTTTAATATTGTAAGCATAACTTGCCTTTTCTTCGTCCTGTTTTTCTCTTTCGTTCGTGTGATTGATAATGCTTGGTAAAGTTTCTATTAAAAGATTAGCTCCTAAAGACGATAATACTTCATGAAGGGTACCTACATTATCTTCTGGTTTGATATCATAGATAACTTTAGAAATCATATCTCCCGTATCCATACCTTTATCCATATACATAATGGTAACACCTGTTTGTTTTTCTCCATTAATTAAAGCCCAATGGATGGGTGCTCCCCCACGATATTTGGGAAGTAAAGATGCATGAACATTAAAAGCACCTAACTTAGGTAAGTTTAGTAGAACCTCAGGAATAATTTGCCCATAAGCACAAGTAATAATTAAATCAGGCTTAGATGCCATGATAGGTTCATAGTCTTTTCTTATTTTTTCAGGTTGAAAAACAGGAATATTGTGTTTTACAGCGATTTCTTTCACGGGTGTCATTTGTTTTACTTTTTTTCTTCCTACCTCTTTATCTGGTTGACTAACGACTAAAACTACCTTGGTATTTTCTATCAATTTTTCTAATACAGGAACCGCAAAAGTAGGTGTTCCCATAAACACAACTCTTTTTTCTTTCATATGCCCTACTTTCTAAGATTTAAAGAATTATTATCTAAACTATAATCTAAATTGTTAAAATATTCATCTAAAAGATCTCTTAGCTCTGTTAAGCTATAACTATCTTTGACTTCGTTTTCTGGTAACCAATCTTGCCAATCTAAAATACGTCCATAAGTAACATCTAAACTGGTATCATAAGTATAGTCTTTATTAAAATCAACATAGTTTTGCGAAACTGTGTTATTTTGATAATTAATGGTATCGGTTGCCATAAAGCTTTTATCGGTATCAGCTCCAATAAAATATAAGCTTTGGATAGTACTATAGGCTTTTTTAGGAGAATCTGCTTTTACTTTATGATCATATTTATCATAGTAGGTAGTCTTTTTAACTTTTGCAAAACTACCATTTACAAAATAATAATCACGGCTTTCTTTAGGGTCTTCATTTGGAGTATCTGTAATTAACCATATTTTGTCACTATCATATAACTCTATACCACGCATTGTGTCAAACACTTTATCTTCAGCTTTAGATGAGTATTCTACAGCTTTTTTGCCTAAACTCTTAGCTTTATTTAGCCATTCTATTTTCTTTTCTTCATAATTTTTATCACTAGCTTCAACAACCAATGGATTTGTTAGCATAAGAGTACCTATTAAAGTATAAGCACCCATTCTTTTTATTAATTTATAATTTTTCATTTATATCCCCTCGTTTCACTGATAATATATTACGGCACTTTCTTTGAAAAAGCAAGTTACGTATCGTTTTTTAAAAATTAAAATCAATATCTAAATCTACTTTAGTATAGGTAAATAAATCTTTTAAAACGGGTACTAATAAATCTGCCTTTTTATATTTGATACTTATCTCAAAATGATAAATTTTATTCATCATAAACACATTGGCAGCGGTTGGTCCTAAAATAATATAACCACTATCTAAATTTTGTTCTAAATAATTTTTAGCTTTCTTAGCTTCTTCTGCTACTTTCTCGTAGTCTTTGCTCTTAAAAATTAAATTAGCTAAATAATAAAAAGGTGGGTATTTCAAGGTTTTACGAATATTCATCTCATACTTATAGAAAGAAAAATAATCATTTTTAGAAACACATTTCATAATATAATTATCAGGATTAAAGGTTTGTAAAACGACTTCACCTTTTTTAGTATTTCTACCAGCTCTTCCACATGTCTGGGATAAAAGGGCGAAAGTTTTCTCGTTACTTCTATAATCTGGAATATTCAAAGTAGTATCCGCATTTAAAATGCCTACTAAAGTCACGTTAGGAAAATCAAGACCCTTACTTATCATTTGAGTGCCTAGTAAAATATCATATTTTTGGTTTTGAAAATCTTCAATAATTTGTTCATGCGTACCTTTTTTAGCGGTGGTATCTCTATCCATCCTAATAATTTTGGCCATAGGAAATTTTTTTTCTAAATACTCTTCTAATTTTTCCGTTCCCATACCATAATCGTTTAAGCCTTCTTCATGGCAGTTAGGACAAAGAGAACTATAATACTTTGTATAGCCACAGTAGTGACAACGAAGTTGATTAATTTTTTTGTGATAGGTCAATGTAATCTGGCAATTAGGGCAGCGATAAGTAAAACCACAATTAGAACAAGTTAAAGTGGTACTATACCCCCGACGATTAAGTAAAATCATAACTTGTTCTTTCTTTTCTATTTTTTCAGTTATTTTATTTTCTAATAACCGACTAATAATCGGATGACTTTTTTTGTTTTCTTCCGCCATATCGACTAAATAAACCTCTGGTAAAACGCTATCTTTAGCTCTTTTACTTAAATAAGTATATTCAAAAACTTTTTTATGAGCTCTTGCCATCGTACTTAAAGAAGGTGTTGCACTTCCAAGAACAACTGGAGCATGATGAATTTCACTTCTTTTTAAAATGACGTCTAACGCATGATAACGAGGATTATTTTCTTGTTTATAAGATTCTGAATGTTCTTCGTCTAAAATAAAAATACCAATATTTTTTAAAGGCGCAAAAGAAGCACTTCTCGCTCCAATAACAATGGAAACTTCTTCTTTTAATATCTTGCGCCATTCATCATATTTCTCAGCATCAGAAAGTCCCGAATGTAAAACCGCAATATTTGTTTGAAATACTCCTGTAAACCTTTCAATAAGTTGCGGTGTCAAACTGATTTCTGGAACTAAAACTAAAGCTGTTTTACCTTCTTTTAAGACATCTTTAATAAGATTGATATAAACCTCTGTTTTACCAGAACCAGTAACACCATGAAGAAGATAGGTTTTATTGGTATGAAATGCTTGTTTTATTTTCTCATATACCCTTTGTTGTTCTTCGTTAAGTGTTTTTTCGGTAGCTTTAGAATTTTTTATTTCATAACGATATTTTTCTTTATAAGTTTCTTGTAAAACATCTTTTTTAAGTAAAGTATTCATAGCCGAAGAGCTAATAAGACTAATTTCCTTTTTTAGGATTTCTTCTTGTTCTTTAAAAGCTAAAATAATTTCTTTTTGTTTTTCATTTTGAGCTATCTTTAATGCCTCTTCATAAGGCATTTTAAGAGATAAATAACTCTGTTTTTTAATATTAATATTTGTCCCTTTTTTAGCTTTTAAAGCTTTAGGTAACATCGCATCATAACAGCTAGTAAGACTTGATAATGTTTTTTCGTGAAGAAATTTGCCTAAGATAAGCATTTCTTCTGTTAAAACCGGTTCTTCATCTAAAACTTCTAAAATCTCTTTGGGATTAAGAGGAGCTTCATCTGTTAAAGACACAATATAACCTTCCAAAGTTAAATGATTAAAAGGAATCAGTACTCTTTTACCAATCGCTATTTTATTTTCTAAAGAAAAAGGCACTTTATAAGTAAAAGTTTTATCTAATTTTTTATTTTTTATTTCTGTTAAAACGTTTATATACATAATCCATCACAAAGATATTTTAACATGGAATAATCTTTAAACAAAATAGTAATGTTTTAAAAAAACAAAAAAAGCCAGTCATCAAACTTATGAGTTTGAACTAGCTTTTTATTTCAAGATGATAAAGATAGTCATTATTTTATTTTTTTACACTTACCTTTTTTGACAAGATATACATTTTCTGAGATTTCCATGAAAGGTTTGTCATTATAAGAATCGGTATAGAAAGATTTTACTTTTGCTTTAGGAAAAACTTCTTTAAAAGTTTCAACTTTATTTTTTTGAAAATTAAGCATGGTAATTTTACCTGTTTCAATGTCTATTTTTGTATCCAAAATATGATCTGTATTTAAAACATCTTTTATTTCTTCAATTAAAAAGGATGGACATGCTGTGGAAATAACATCATTAGGCGTAATTTTTTTTAACATATGAGGATAAAGTTTTTCGATATTTAAAAGCCAAAATTCTTTGATACATTTCAAAGTAAACTCCTTATTTTCCATAAAAACACCCATAAATTTTTCTAGACGTTTAACAAAATCCTCAGGTGATAAAAGACACAACTTATATAAAACTAAAAGATATAAAAAGTTAGGTAAATATTTTATGAGACTTTTTTTCTTTTTCACCATAAAAAGGGCAAAATCAAAAGAACTTTCGCCATTATAAATGGTATTATCAAAATCAAAAACTTTCACTAACGACTTTTCCCTTTCCTTTCCATTAATTCTTCTTCATAAATTCTTGCTTGGACTTCTTGTTGTAAAACTATTTTTTGTCTAATTTCATCTTCCAAAAGAGTAATTTTTTTTAAGTAATTACGATAAGCTTTATTACCAAGCTCATGAAGATACTTATCTTTTAATATTTGTTTTGTTTTAGATAGTTCATTCATGGCTAGTTCAAATTCGCCATCGGTGGCATTTTCATCTAAATACATAACCATTTGAAAAAGGCGTTTAAAAACATGATTAAATTGAGCATTCAAAACATTTTTCTTAAGTTCTGGTTCGTAAATATATATTTCTTTCACATCAATAAAATTAGGTCGAGGACGAAGATTAAAAGAAAACTTCATTCCTCCCCATTTAAATTTACGATTTGTTCTTCTTTTTTTTCTTGTTTTATTTAACTCATATGAAACCATTTTAAACCCTCCTAATCAAGTAAGTCACTACGTCTTTTTTTGGTGTTTTCTAAAGCCATCTCTTCTCGCCAGGCGTCAATTTTTTTATGATCACCGGATAAAAGAATATCAGGGACTTTCATTCCTTTGTATTCATATGGCTTTGTGTATGTAGGATAATCTAGCATGTTTTGGGTAAAAGAATCTTTTTCATGAGATGATTCTTTAATCACACCTTTTAAAAGCCTTGTTACCGCATCGGTTACTACCATGCTAGCTAACTCTCCACCTGTTAAGACATAATCACCAATAGATATTTCTTCGTCTACAAAAGAACGAATTCGTTCGTCAAAACCTTCATAATGACCACACACTAAAATTAAATGTTTTTCTTTAGATAAAGAAATGGCTTTTTGTTCTTTAAAAGGCACCCCTTGAGGGCACATCAAAATGACTTTGCTATCTGGTGTCTTATAATGCAAAATAGCTTCAATTAAAGGTTCACAACGTAAGACCATTCCTCCGCCTCCCCCATAAGGCGTATCATCTACTTGGTTATGAGGTAGTGTAGAAAACTCACGAAAATCAATCACATTAATTTTAACAAGCCCTTTTTCTCGTGCTCTTTTTATAATAGATTCTTCTAAAAAGCCTTCAAACATCTTTGGAAAAAGAGTGAGAATATCTATTTTCATATTATCAAGTCCTCCCCATTTTGGGTATAAATCGTTTTATCTTCTAGAGAAATTTCTTTAATAAATTCTTTTTGATAAGGAATATAAAAAGTTTTAACCCCTTTTACCCTTAGCAAAATACCAACCTTATTATACATAATCTCTTCTACCTTGCCAAGTACTTTCCCATTTTCTAAGATAGAAAAACCTACCATTTCTTCTGGGATAATATCTTTACTTGATAAGGCACTTTCTTCTTTTTGAAAGTAAACTTTCTTATTGCGAAAATCTTCTACTAAGTTAATATCTTTAAGATTATCTAATTCTATTAAATAAAAGTGTTTAAAAGGACGGACTCCACTTATTTCGTGTTTTTCACCATTTATGTAAACTATTTGACCTTTTTTTAAAATTTGGTCTTTTAAAGAAAAATCACTGTAAAATTTTAACTCCCCTTTTACCCCATGAGTCATGGTCGTATATCCTAGATAAATCATTTTTTTACCTCCTAAATTCGTACATAATAATAGAAGCACATACCCCAGCATTTAATGATTCACAATTTTCATTCATTTTAATATGTAGGTAATCTGTAGCTTCTTTGGCAATACTTTCCTTTACACCACGTCCTTCGTTACCGATAATAAAAGCACTTTTTAAAGGAAAGGTCATTTCTTTTAATTCTTTTCCTTTCGTAACATCCGTTGTATAAATACGATAACCACATTTCTTTAAATAAGGAATAAATTCTTGTAAATCTTTTCTAATAATATTTTTAGTAAAATGCATACCTTCCGTACTTCTTATTACTTTCTCGTTATATAAATCCACCGTGTCTAGGCTAAGACAAATGGTATCAAAGGAAAAAGCCGTAGCACTTCTTATAATCGTACCTAAGTTACCTGGGTCTTGTAACCCATCTAAGATAATTAAAGGTCCATTTACTTCGTATTCTTTATTTTTATAAACGACCGCGAAAATTTCATCTGGTGTTACTTGCGAAGATAATTTTTTTAAAATCTCTTTTGTCACGACGTAATGAGGACTAAAAGCGCTTTCTTTAGAAGATATAATTTCTCTAACAAGATTATTTTTTAATGCTTCCTCGACTAAATGGGCTCCTTCAACAAGATAAACTCCCTCAGCATCACGAAATTTTTTGTCTTTTAGTTTTAACCAATATTTTACTTTTTCATTTTGTAAAGATGTAATATTCATTCTTTTAGCCTCCTTCTTGCCTCTTTATAATGAGGATAATATTCTTCCACATGCCGCCAGAAATTAGCACTATGATTGGCTTCATAAAAATGACAAAGCTCATGGATAATGACATAATCTAGTAAATCTAAATCTTTTTTTAATAGTTCACTATTTAAAGTAATTGTTTTTTGGGTTAAGTTATTCACACCCCATCTGGTTTTCATTTTTCTAATCTTTAAAGTAAAAAAAGGAATGTTTTTAAAGAAAGGTAAAATACGTTCTACTTCACTTTTAAAAACTCTTTCGGTTTCAACATTATAAAACTTTTGCAAAGCTTGTTCGCTTTTTACATGAATTTTTTCAGCTTCAAAATAAGGATGAGAAACACTTTCATAAATAATTTGATAAGGCTTGCCTAAATACCAAAAATCTTTATCTTTCAAAGCTTCTTTTTCTTTTTGCTTCAACATACTTATGATTTTAGGTTCATTTTCTTTAATAACTTTCATGATTTTTTTAGTTGTCATAAAAGGATTACAAGTAACCTCTAAAGTTTTTTCATCACGAGCTCTGATATATAAATTTTTATTATTTTTATAATGAATCACAAGTTCAATTTCCTTATTATCTATTACTATTTTCATGTTATGTTTCACTCCGTAATTTCACTATTAAGTAAAAAATCATATTGCAGTTTTTTACCAAGTTGATACATCTTTTTTAAAGTTTCTAATTCTGTTTTTTTTAATATTTTTTTATCATTTAAAAAAGATGACATTTTTTCAAAAATTTCTTCATTTTCATTCCAAAAATAACTATATAAGTAAATATAAGGATAAGATGATTTATCTATATTTTCTAAATCACTCTCCAAGTTATTTCTTATCTTTTGAATTTCTTTCATGACTCTTTTACCTTCCATACTTTTATAACGAATGGTAAAAGCATAAAAAACAAAACAAATTGTTAATAAAAAAGATATCCAAGGTAAAACAAGAGTTACTTTAAAATAAATACTTGCAAACAAAACAAATAAAATAATAAGTAAGGCAAAAATACTTGTAATAATTTCTAGGCCATTCTTTTCGTAAAAGCCACATTTTTCGGTTTCTTTGATAACGCATAAACGCCACGAATTATAAAATTTTTTAAAACGATAGGCTGTCTCATTATTGGTCAAATATTTGTGCCATTCTTTTAACGAAAGTTTATTATCTTTTCCTACTTTTTCAAAAAGAAAATCAAGAATCATTTCTTCGGTATAATTTAAATTTTCTTTATTTTTCAAAGTCAAAGTATCTCTACTATAAGTGATTTTTTCTTTTTGGAAAAGTTCTAATACAGAAAGGCAAAAAACACTTTTATGATTGCCATCAAAATAAAAATCACTTAAAATTGCGATGGGATAAGAAAGTCCTTCTTTTTTTTCACTCTTCGCATTTTTACGGCGAAATCTAAGTAAAAATAAGCCCCAAAAACTGAATAATACCACAAGGAAAACTTTGCAAAAATTCATAATAACATTGGTAATTAATTTGGTTTGTTCTTCTTTTTGTTTATCTATTTGTAATTGTTCATCTTCTAATAAAATAATATCTTGATAGGCATTTAAACCACTTTGTTTGTCACTGGATACTGCTAAAACAACATCTTCATCAAAAAGGAAACGAACAGATACTTCTGTATTTTTCTTAAGTTTATTAAAGTTAGTTTGAATGGTTTTCGTATCTAAGATAATTGTTTTACTTGTAATATCTCCATGTAAAAAGCTTTTAAAAGTCTCGGTATTTAAGCGGTTAGGAAAATGAAATCGAAGTGAAAAGCTAGGAATATCTTTATCAAAATTATTTCTTAAAAAGGACCAATAAAATTCTTCACAATCTAAGTGTTTTACTACCACATCGTAAATATCATACTCGATTAAAAAAGCAACATCCCCTTCTTCATTTGTATAATAAAGAGTTAAATCTTTGCCATCTTGAATACTCGATTCCACATAATCTTTTTCTTTCGCATCTTCTTTATAATAAGCTTTTGTAAATTTAGTAAAATCTTTATTAAAAGTATCAAAAGTAATTTCATCATCAAGTGACAAATAACCTAAAGAAATATTTTCAAGACCCGTGCCATTATAAATGGCATCTTTTGTTAAAAGAGGAGGTTCATGTGTTTCTAAAGAAGCATTTTTATAAGTTAGCCGTCTAGAAAAACTAGAAAAACTACCCGTTACTTCAATTAATTCTTTAACATGCATGCTACCATCTTCTCTTAAAGTGACATCTACTAAAAAATTAGAAACGTCCAATCTTTCTAAGGCATAAACATTTAATGGTAGCATAAGTAACAAAATAATGAAACTAAACTTCCTTATTTTTCTTTGCATTTTTTCACCTTCTTTAAAAATTAACCTTTTTTGACTTCGATAACTGGCAAGATGTATGCAGGTGTCGTGACAGACACACTTTGATAAGCATTCGATACATTACAAACCGAAGAATTTTTGCCATCAATAATATTAAGTAAATGAAAAGGTCTTGGAAGTTTACTAACAAAAGAGCCTATTTCATCTTGTTTTAAAAAACGCACATAAATTTCTTGAGTAATTCTTTCATTACTACTATTGGTATAAGTCTTAGGATAACGAATACTACCGTTATTCGTAGTAAAGGTCTGAGCTACTAATTTTTCTTTTTTTAAAACGGTTTGTAAACCCGTATGATTTGAAAACCAATCTAACAAAGCTTTAGAAGTAATCGTTTGACCATAGTTTTGATTATTTATTTCTGCTGTAGTTGGTAAAAAAGAAGGCATACGATAAATATTATTGTTATAAAAATAGCAATATTCTTGCCCAAATGTACTATTTGAATTTACACTTCGACACGTTCTTACTAAGCACTTACTTTGCATTTTTCCATCTTGAGTGGCATCACAAGTTCCATAATATTCATTTTTGGTAGTTCCCATTCTTCCGACCGTATTTACCATTTCTTGAACAGTAAGACCACGCGTCATAATCAAAGTGACAGTAGAACCATTATCTTTTACTACTAGCCAATCTTCTCTAGCAAAACTTACACTTTCCCCCACCGTATATGTTTTATTTTGCAGGCTTGAAACCAAATAAGCACTCTTTGCTTCTAAATTATCGTAAATATCTTTTTTTATTGCATTAACTAAAATTCTATTTTCGGAAGCTGTGGCTAAAATAGCGGCCATCAAAAGAGCAAATACTAAAAAAAAGGAATAAATTAAAGAAGTCGCAATAAAACCACCATTATTTTTCTTTTTTGGTAACATGAATGTACCCCTTTCTTTTCTTTCTTCTATCTTATCACAAAAGTGGACCGAAAATCCTTAAAATTTGGCCAATTAATAACTTCACTTTGGAATAATTTTTACATTCTTCTAAAGAAACTAAATGAGATTTTTCTATCATATCATGATAATCTTCGTTCATTTTAATAATAGCTTTTGTCTTATACATTAAAATAGCATCTTCAAAATGAAGATATAAACTACGATAATCTAAATTCACGGTACCTACAATCGCTTCTGTACCATCTTTTAACATCATTTTTAAATGCGTAAAACCATCTTTATATTCGTAAATTTCAATATTTTCTTTAATGAGTTCTTTGTAATAAGTTTTAGCTACATAATTTATTAATTTCTTATCAGGAATCCCTGGTAAAACAATTCTTACTTTTACACCCTTTTTAGAAGCATAAATAAGTGAGCCAATAATCTCATTATCTACAATAAAATAAGGCATGGCAATATCTAATGTTTTTGTAGCTGTTTGAATTAAATAAAGATAACTCATTTTACCCGTACTCACTACATTTGTTGGCGATACTCCATAGAAATTAATAAAACCATCCTGTTTTTTTACCATATGTCTTTTGATATAAGGAGTATAGTCTTCTCTTTTGGTAAAGTTCATTAAGTTCCAAGATTCTAAAAATAAAACTGTCAAACTGTTAACAACAGAACCCTTTACTTTCAACATATTATCTTTCCAGTAGCCAAAACGTTTGATTTTATTAATGTATTCACTCGCTAGATTAATACCACCAGTATAAGCGATGTCGCCATCAATCACGATAATTTTACGATGGTCGCGATTATTGTAGTGAGTAGAAACTAATGGAACAACAGGTGAAAATATTTCACATTTAATGCCATAATCTTTTAATATTTCTGGATAATTTTTAGGAAGAAGCATAAAGCTACAAGTGCCGTCATATAAAACTCTTACTTCTACACCTTCTTTTGCTTTCTTTTTTAAAATATCTAAAATACCTTGCCACATCTCATCATTAGCAATAATAAAGAACTCTAAAAAAATAAATTTTTGGGCTTTTTGAAGTTCTTTTAATAAATCAGGATAAAACTCTTCTCCACAAGGAAAATAGGTAGCTTCTTCATTATAATAAGTAGGATTATGTCCTTCTTTATAAAGATAATTCATATGCAAATATAAAGATTTATTCTTCTTTTCAAGATTACTCATAACTGTTTCATTTTGACTTAAGTACTTATAGTTTTCCATCTTAAAAAAATCAAGACGTCTTTTTAAAGATTTTACAGTCACTTCTGATTTACAAAACAAATAGAAAAAAGCCCCAATACCAGGTAAAGCTAAAACTAAAATAATCCATGATGTTTTAAATTCACTTGCCATACGAGAGTTGATGATAAAAACAACTAAAATAAGCGAAAACGCAGTCATTCCACCAACCAACAAAACAAAGTAATCTTTAAAGAAAAGATAAACAAGAAAAATAATTCCTAACTGTACAAGAACAGAGATAAAGGCAAGAGTTGCCCTGCTAAATAGTAATTTAAATGGAAATATAATTACTTTACTTATCTTTTTGGTCATTTTTAACTCCAAACAAAACTAAAATATTTTGCATAAAAACAAGAAACTCACTAATGACAATTAAACTGGCCAAATAAAGATTTAACTCACTACTTGGAAAAGGATTAATAACAATTACAATTCCTAAAATAATATCAACAAGAGCCATTACAAATAAATAAGACCATACTTTACTTTGATAATCTTTTATAATTAAAGATATTGTTAATTGACTTGCATTTTGATAAATAATATAAGCTCCTAATAAAACACAAATAATCTGGCTAAATAAAGCATTTTGAAAGAAACTTGTTATCCCAAAAGAAATCATGATTAAAGCATTAGTAAGCTTTTTTGAGTAAACTTTCTCTTCACCTTTTAATCTAAAATATAATAAAGAATTAATAACACCTACAAAGATAGCTCCATAGCCAAAAATACTAACAGCAACGGATATAAAATTATCTGGATTTTGAAACAATACAAGAGCAAAAACGATAAGCAAAAGAGGAGCAATTAAATTCATAGTAGCCCCTTTTTTAATACTTCTTAATACTTCTTTATCTTCTAAATACATCTTACCACATTCCTTCTTAAATTGATTTTAACAAACCCCTTCTCTTTTTACAAGGAAAATAAAAAAGGAATAAACTTTTATATTATTTATTCCTAATCAAGCTACTCATGCAGTTATCTTTTTAATTTCTTCTTCAGATAATTCAGTAACTTTTTGAATAATTTCTAAGGAGACATTTTCAAGTAACATATTTTTGACAATTTCAATATTTCGTTCATTTTTACCTTCACTTTTACCAATATCAATACCAGTGTCCATAGCTTCTTTAAGTTCAGTATTATGGCATTTTTCTTCGTCTTCTTCTTTGGTCATATAACTAAAGAATTCTGGATCTTCATTTACTTTCTTAACTTCGTTCATAAATTTCATTACCTTTCTATCATTTG
>ERZ1023839.14-NODE-14-length-76376-cov-16.303075_pt1 | contig 76376 bp, 93 predicted proteins | sample MGYA00380383_ERZ1023839 | MGnify/ENA primary metagenome ERZ1023839 (study PRJEB33179, sample SAMN07449065) | human gut metagenome | biome: Human-gut; feature: Human associated habitat; material: Faeces | host: Homo sapiens | place: India:Kasaragod | collected... | reverse complement strand
GGGACTTTGTCAAATTTTTAGACCACTTTTTGGGAGGGTATCAGAACTAGAAATGGATTTTTCAAAATTATCAGGAGATAAATACCCTATAGAGGAATGAACTCGAATAGGATTATAAAACCCTTCTATGTAATCGTAAATTGCCTTAAAAGCATCTTCATAAGTATAAAGTTTCAATTGATATAGTTTTTCTTTTTTTAAAGAAGCATGGAAAGATTCTTGAGCAGCATTTTGATCACAAGAATGATTAAGTTCTGTATAACTAAACACAAAATTGTGATTGACAAGATATTCTCTGTATGGTTTTGAACGCATTTGAGAGCCTTTGTCAGAATGAATAATAAGACCATGATTAGGATTTCTTTTTTCAATAGCATCATCCAAAACTTTTAAAATTTTATCTGTTTTTTGATCAGAAAATAAACCCCATGCAACAACTTTTTTAGAAAAGTAGTCAATGAAAGAAATCAGATAAAAAGTGCCTTCGTTGATAGTTTGAATATAAGTAATATCAGTAGTCCAAACTTGATTGATTCTGTTAATTTCTAAATCCTTAATTAAATTAACAATTAAGGCTTTTTCTTTGTCTGTTAAATTACTTTTTTTATGAGGAAATTTCTTAGAAACAATACTTCTAATGCCCAATCTATGCATGATTTTGGAAACATTAGAAGTAGAACAAGAAATGCCTTTGGTCTTTAAAACAGTAGCTATTTTGGGTGCACCATAAACTCCCTTTGAATCAGCATAAGCAGAAACAATTTGCCGACAAAAAGTAGCTAACTTATTTAGATTATTTTTCCCTTTACATTTCCAATACAAATAAGAAGATTTATTAATATTTAAAGCATTACAGACTTCATTAAGCTTATAATTGTATTCTGAAACTAATAGTTCAACACTTTCAAACATCTTTATTCCTTTTTTGCTAATAAAGTAATCGTTTTTTTTAGTATTTCATTATCTTTTTCTAATCTAGAAATTTGTTTTTTTAAATCATCGATAATTTGACTTTGAGTTTTATAATCGGAATCAAAACATCTATTATTTTTGTTGTAAGCAGTAATCCATTTTTCAACAGTCTTGAGAGGAATCTCAAATTGTTCAGCAGTTTTAATAGTAGAATGTTTTTCATTACAAATTAAATTAACAATCATAGATTTAAAATTATTGTCATATTTTTTAGCCATAAAATTACTCCTTTCTAAAATTATTTATATTATATACCCTCTGTCAAAGTGGTATAAAGATATTATAAACTCCCTAAACCGTCTTGACAGTCGGGGGGGGGTATCTGTTATAATCATCATAGGAAGACTATGGTGATTTTTTTTGTATCCAAAAAATTACTATTACCCTCCACATTTATAACTAAATGGTATTGAAATGTTATAATGTTTTATGTATTAAGTAAATAGAGTTTAAAACACACCATACTGTTACATACTAAAAAGAAAAAGGAGTTGTTCCATTTATGGAAAAAAAGAAAAGAAATATTTTAATTACAATTGTTTTATTAATAGGTATCATTGCTATTATAGGAGTATCCTATGCCTTATGGGTCTTAAACTTAACTCAAACAGGCCAAAATGATATTGTTTCATCTTGTTTTAATATTACCTTCACAGATAAAAACAATATTAGCTTGCAAAAGGCATACCCAATATTAGATGAAGAAGGAAAGAAACTCACCCCTTATGAATTTACGATTACAAATACATGTGATTCCTATGCCGCATTTAACGTTAACCTAGAAGTACTAAATACGACAACGTTAACAAATAATGATACAATTAAAGCTATGATATCATCAAAAACAGATGATACAGAAACAGAAATAACAACAAGTTTATTATCAGGCTATCAAACAACCACGAAAACTTTAGATAATGCTAAAACAGCCTTTAATTTAACAACAGAATACTTAAATGCTAAAGAATCTAAAACATACACCTTAAGATTATGGCTAGATGAAAATGTGGATATGAATACCGAAGGAGTACAAAACACTAAATTTAGTTCCAAAGTCGTTGTGACAACAAGTTATATAAAAGGAATACCTGCAACAGCAACAATAGCATCATTAGTAAGTGGGGCAAATACATCTTCAACAGATGTTTATACTGTTCCAAATAAAACAAGTGATAGTTGTACATATACTTTTGCCTATGATGGAACAAGTGATAACAATTTAAGATACGTTGGAAAAAATCCTTGTAACTATGTTACTTTTAATGGAGAGACAGCCGGATGGAGAATTATAGGAATCTTAAATACTCCAGAAGGACAAAGAATGAAATTAATTCGAACTGATTCCTTAGGAATTTATAGTTGGGATAATAAGGCTAGTGGAACAGAAAGTTCAACAAGTGAGTATGGCAGTAACGACTGGACAGATAGTGCTTTAAAAGAAGTTTTAAATAATGGCGCCTATTATAATAAAACATCAGGAATATGCCCGTCTGGACGAAATGGCGCTACAACCTCTTGTGATTTTACAAGTAATGGCTTAACAGAAGCAGCAAAAAATCAAATAGATACCATAACATGGAAATTAGGAGGAACAGCAAGCTATAAAAGTTCGTCAGATGGTCTAGTAAGTCATTTTTACAACTATGAAAGAGGGACAACCGTATACACGGGAAGACCAACAGAATGGCAAGGTAAAATAGGATTAATGTATACAAGTGATTATGGCTATGCGACAAGTGGTGGAAGTACAAGTACCCGAACTAGCTGTTTGGCCAAAGAATTATACAACTGGGATAGTAATTCTTACAGTGATTGTAAAAATAATGATTGGCTTTTATATTCAAGTTATGAACAATGGACATTAACTCTGGATTCGTCTTATTCTTACCGCGTGTTCCACGTCAAAACGGGTGGTTTTGTTATGTGCGACTACGGTGCGTACGACACGTATGCGGTTCGCCCTTCGGTATATCTGATACCCTCTACGGCGATTTTAGGTGGTGAAGGAACACTTGAAAATCCCTATACGATTGGTTAAAGATTAACGCATAAACGTTAGTCTTTTTTCATATATTGAAATAGGTGAATCAAATGACACTAGAGGTAGGAAATTTAGTAACAAGATACAAGTATAATCATGATGTTGTTTTTAAAATTTTGTCTATAAAAAATGAAACTGCCTACTTGAAAGGCGTGAATGTTCGTTTATATGCAGATGCTCCTTTAGAAGATTTAAAAATCTATCAAAATGACACAAGAAGTGTTGATGAAGATGAACCATTATTATTCAATGACGATCGAGGAGATTATTTTTTTCTTCCAGGAAAAGTACTGCATATTGACGCGGATAAAGATTATCTAGAAAGATGTTTGAATTTTTATAAAAGAAATAAAGTTATGGCTATCGGTAAACAAATAAATGAAAAAGAAATCTATAAAGAAATAAAAAATCTTTTAATCGAATATCAACCAGACATTGTCATTATCACAGGACATGACGCTTACTATGAAAAAAAAGGAAGTAAAAACGATATTAAAAATTATAAAAATACTGAGTACTTTGTGAAAGCAGTTAAAGAAGCTAGAAAATATGAAAAAAGTCATGAAAAACTTGTTATTATTGCTGGTGCTTGTCAAAGTGATTACGAAGAGCTTATTAGAGCTGGTGCCAATTTTGCGAGTTCACCCAAACGTGTTAATATTCATGCCTTAGATCCTGCTATCATTGCTACTGTACTTGCTATGAGCGAAAGAAATAAAGAAATTGATTTAGTTAGTTTGCTTTCGAAAACAAAGTATGGTTCAGATGGCATGGGAGGAATTATTAGTACAGGCATGATGTATGTTGGTTTTCCAAGGTAGGGAGGGACAATGAATTTAGATATTGTGAGAGAAAATATGAAAAAATACCTAAATAAAAATGTTAAAATAGATGTGTATGGTATGCGTAATAAAAATTATGAATATTATGGGATTGTTTCGGGATTATATCCATATGTTTTTACTGTATTAATAGATGGTACGCAAAAAAGCTTTAATTATTCAGATGTTATAATTGGCGATGTCGTTGTAAACTTTGCGTAAAAGTCTTGAAATCGCCCTTTGGTTCGTTATAAAATAAAAGCATAAGTTAGAGATAACTTTAGAAGGAGAGAATATTATGAAGATTACATCTGTAAGTGTTCGTAAAATTACGAAAGAAAATTCAAGATTGAGAGGAATTGCATCTGTATTATTAGATGATTCATTTGCCATTCATGATATTAGAATAATTGAAGGAGATAACGGTCTATTTATAGCTATGCCAAGTAGAAAAACTGCTACTGGTGAATATAAAGATGTATGTCATCCAATTAATCCAGATGTACGTACTGAATTTACAAACGCTGTATTAGATGCTTATAATAAAGCTGAAGAATAAAAATACTAGGGGTTCCTAGTTTTTTTAAGGTATAAATTATTTTTAAGTTCATATGCTTTATTGGGTGATAATATGGATAGTGTTCCACAGTTAGTTTCAAGTAGTCATGAAGTAAAAATTATTGATAGACGAGAAATATATTTAACGGGTGTTAAAAAAATAACAAGTTTTGACCATGAAGAATTCTTACTGGAAACAACGATGGGAACATTACTTTTAAAAGGAAGCAACTTAGAACTATTAAAACTAGATACTCATGACGGGAATGTAAAAATAAAAGGAAAAATAAATAGTTATCAATATTTAGAAAAAACAGGAACAAAGCCAAAAGAAGAAAGTTTTATGGCTAAATTATTTAAATAATGAATGAAGTTATTCAACTTTTATCTTTTTTTGCTTCCTTTTGTTTTGGCTTTTTCTTTCATTTTTTAACTAATTTTCATTTTAAATTAACCGATACATATCCGATTTGGCTTAAATATCTTACTACGTTTCTTTTTATAGTAGATATTACTTTAATGTATCTACTTCTCCTTTATTATCTAAATGATGGTGTTGTTCATATTTATTTTGTTTTCTTTGTTCTCTTTGGTTTTGCCTTATATAGTTACCTGTCAAAAAATGTCAATATTTCAAAAAATTCCATCCTTAAAATTGTAAAAAAATAGAAAGAATGATATAATCCGCATAGAAAGTAGGGATGGTATTTGCAAAAGAAAACACTTTCTAAGGCGAAAAAAAGATTCTTTCTTTTAACGATTGCTCTTGTGGTGGTAGTATCTTTGTCTATCATTCAGATTTTTCAAGATTGGATTTCTATAGTATCCAATAAAACAGAAATACAAAATTTAAATAATTATTACGATGAACTACTTGCAGAAGAAGAAAGTTTAAATAGTGAAGTGACAAAGCTACATGACTCGGAATATGTGGCTCGTTATGCCAGAGAAAAGTATATGTATAGCTTACCTGGTGAATTTATCATAAAAATGCCTACAAAAGATGAATAAAAAGGCGAATTTTGACGATTTGCCCTTTTTTTTTGCTTTTTTTTTCGTTAAACTATAGTTAGTGATCAATATGGAAAAGTACTTCGTAGCAGTAAATTATAATTTGGTTTTTCATGGTTTAACCATGATAGAAAATTTAAATATCGATTTACAGACGTCTTGTTGTCTTTTGGGGGAAAGTGGCTCTGGAAAAACTACCCTTTTAAAATCACTATTAAAAAATAAAAATTATGACACAAATGGTACAGTATCTTTTTATTTAAAAGAACGTCTACTTTTCCAAAATATAGATATTCAAAATTATGATGAAGAAACGATTTCCTTTTTAAAAAAATTTTTTAAACAACCTGACGATTATAAATATGCCTTATGGACTAAAATAAAGAATATTCCGGATTTTCTGTTTTGTGATGAACTAAATCTCAATAATGAAGATTTCATATTGTTTTTAAATTTTTTAAAAGTTAAAAATATAAAAATATTTTATGTAACTAAGAACATTGAACAAACAATCTATTTTAATTATTTATATGTTCTTAAAAATAATAAAATTGCTATAGAGGGAGCAACAGAATCTGTTTTAAAAGAAGAAAAATTAATGAAATTATTAGGCTATTCTATTCCTTTTTATGTTAATTTATCAAAACAGTTAGGATATTACGGATTATCACATAAAATTTGTTATAATAAAGAAGACTTGGAGGAATCGTTATGGCCATCAATCTGACGTCTTTTTTAAAAGAAGATAATTTTACGGTTTTTGTAAATTTCAAATCGCATTTTAGGAATGCCAAATCATCTTTAGAAAAAGGTTTTATTTTAGATAATAAAGTGACGTCTTTGATAAGTGTAGAAGAGTATTTAAAAAATAATACTCATGCTTCAAGTGATAAAATCATCAAACTTTTTAAACTTGTGAAACTAAAAGAGAGTATTTTAACTGAATCATTAAAATATTTAACTCCTTTAGAATTAAAAAAAATATATTTAGTTGAAGTTTTACTTTTAAAATCAAAAATTATTATATGTGAATATTTTTTTAGAGATATGATTAATGAAGAGAAAGATTATTTTAGAAGACTTTTACGTAACTTAATATATATACAAAAAGTAAAAATCGTTTTAATTGAGAATGATATGAACTTTATATGCGAAACAGTAAAAGAATTTTATTTATTTACAAAAAATGAAAAATGCAAATTAATCACAGATTTTTATAACGAAGAAATTTATAAGTATGTGCCAATGCCACATACTGTCGAAATTATTAAATATTTAGAAGAATGTGGCTATGAAATTGACCATGAAATAACGTTCAATGAAACTTTAAAAGCCATATATCGAGGTGTAGCATGAGATATTTAGCCATAATAAAATATGATGGAAGTAAATTTGAGGGCTTTCAAAGGCTTAATAATGGTAAAGGTGTGCAAAATGAAATAGAAAATGTTCTTTCTATAATTGCCAAACGAAAAGTAGAAATAAAAGGAGCTGGCCGAACAGACCGAAAAGTTCATGCTTTAGGTCAAGCTATTTCATTTGATTTAGATATGGATATTACTTTATCTAAATTAAAGTATGTTATGAATAGGTTATTAAATCCTTATGTATCTGTTTTAAGTATTCAAAATGTGGATGACACTTTTCATGCTCGTTACAGTGCCAAAGAAAAAACTTATGTATATAAAGCCTATTATGGTGAAAAAGATCCCTTTTTAAGCGATTATGTCACTTATATTTATCAAAAGCCAAATTTACTAAAAATGAAAAAAGCAGCTAAATTATTTTTAGGTACACATTCCTTTAATAACTATGTCAGTGGTTTTAGGGATAATTACGAAACAACTATTTATGATATTAAAATAAAAAAACAAGGAAATTACTATTATTTTACATTACGTGGAACAGGTTTTTATCGCTATATGGTAAGACATATTGTTGGGGCTTTATTAGAAGTTGGTTTTAATAAAATATTTTTTGAAGACATTTCTTTTTCACTTTCTAATCCAACACAGAAAGTTCAATTTATGGTAGCCGAGCCACAAGGATTATATTTAAAAGAAGTAAAATATTAAAAATTAACAAGAAAAATGTTAACTATTGATATTATTCGATTTTTTTATTTGACAATAACCATTTAATCGCATATAATTTTAATCGGTACATTTTATTTTATCTTTAAGAAGTTTGCCGTGGGAAAGTGGATTTTGAGAAGATTAGATGAAAGGAAAGAATATTATGAGTACATTTTTACAAAAAAAAGAAAATGTTGACCGTAAATGGTATGTAATTGATGCCGAAGGAAAAACATTAGGTCGTGTAGCTAGTAAAGCTGCTACTATTTTAAGAGGTAAACATAAACCTACTTATACACCAAGCGTTGACTGTGGAGATTATGTTATTATTGTTAATGCATCTAAAGTTCGTTTAACTGGAAACAAGTTAGAAGACAAAATGTATTATAACCATTCTGGATTTCCAGGAGGCTTAAGAGAACGTAATGCTCGTACAATGCTTCAAAATTATCCTGAAGAAATGATGGAACGTGCTGTTAAAGGAATGCTTCCTCATGGACGCTTAGGAAGACAAATGGGTAAAAAGTTATTTGTTTATCGTGATGAAAATCATAAACAAACAGCTCAAAAACCAGAAGAATTGAAAGTAGATTAAGGAGGATAATTTATGGCTAAACAAACATGGAGTGCTATTGGTAGAAGAAAACGTGCAACTGCACAAGTAACTTTAACAAGTGGTACAGGAAATATTACAATTAATGGTGTAGATGTTAATGAATACATGCCTGACAAAATTTTAGTTTTAGACTTAAAACAACCTTTAACATTAACAAATAACGAAAATCGTTTTGATATCGAAGTTAATGTAAAAGGTGGAGGATACGCTGGACAAGCTGGTGCTATTCGTTTAGGTATTACAAGGGCTTTATTAAAATTTGATGCTAATACTGATCAAACTGCAGATACTGCTTATCGTAAAATCTTAAAACCAGCTGGTATGATTACAAGAGACCCAAGAGTTAAAGAACGTAAAAAATATGGTCTTAAAAAAGCTCGTCGTGCTCCTCAATTCAGCAAACGTTAATATTTTCTTTTTAAAAAATGTCAAAAAGTTCACAAAAGTGGGCTTTTTTTGTAGTTGCAAACGTAAAATAAAGTATGAAAAAGAATTATATTTGTTTATTTTTGTTTTTATTACTTTTTTGTTTTTTTAATGTTGCTTTTGCCACGGAAAAGAAGTTGCAGAACATTGTTATTTTGGATCCAGGTCATGGTGGAGTTGACCCAGGAACAGTAATTGATGACATTAAAGAAAAAGATATTAATTTGAAGATTGCTCTTAAAGTAAAAGAAAAATTAGAACAAAAAAATATAACAGTTTTACTTACAAGGGACGGAGATTATGATTTAGCAAGTCCGGAAGTTAATAGACGTAAAAAAAGTGATTTTGATCATCGTATTCGGAGAATAAATGAAAGTGGCGCTAATTATTATATTTCTATTCATTTAAACTATTTAGAAAATAAAAGTTATTTTGGACCACAAGTGTTTTACACAAAAGAAAACAAAGATTTAGCTATTCAAATGCAAAATGATTTTAATAAAACCCTTAATGTAAATCGAGAGGTCAAAAAAATTCCAAATACCATTTATATGTATTCAAAACTAAAAGTGCCTGGTGTTTTAATAGAATGTGGTTTTTTATCTAATGAAGAGGAACGCGCAAAATTATTAGATGATAACTATATAGATAATTTAGCCAGTATTATTGCTAGTAGTCTTAAATTTTAGAGTAAATAAGAGGCTTATTGTCATGCCAAGAAATACCGGATAAGTAAGAATAATCTTTTAAAATGTTCATAACATCATTTAAAGAAATTTTATTGGCAAAATAGCTATCAATAGTTTTAATAGCGTTTAAAGCATTATCAAGTGCCACTTCATATAAATCATTAAAAGATTGGTTGCTTTCTTTACCACTCCAAGGATTTAACCATAAATCATGATTTTCATTTAAATAATTACGATTTATTTCTGTGACATGAAAACTTAAATATTCATAACGACGTTTACTAAAGAAAGTAATGTTGTCCTTTAATCGATAAAGTTTTTTCTTGATTCCCGTTTTATCCGTGACAAAATTTTTTAGAATGAAGTTCCCATTTTGAACAGACTTTTCATAAATAGTCCCCATATTTTTAATATTAAATGTTTGCAAATAAACATTATCCATTACACTTTTAAGCTCTTTAGAAAACTTTATTTTGGGCAAAAGAATATTGGCTAACTTTTCTTCTTTTAAGTTTCTATTCCACTTTTTTTGTAACATGTAGGCATCTAATTTTACCTCCATTTTTTCATGTAATCCTCGATATTTCAAATTTAAATTAACATCATTTGTATAATAAAAAACAAAGGGATGACAATGGTAATCCAAGATGTAGTGGGTGACACTACCATAAAGATACGCTAAAAGTTCGGCATTATTTTCTAAATGTTTTTTCTTAATATTTTCTATAATTTCTTTAAAATAAACATCTGTTTTTACTTTTTGAGCATCGATCCCTAATTGTCTTATTTTCCGACCAGTAATAGGAAATAAAAAATGATAATAAAATAAATTATCAAAACTTTGGGCAAATATTAAGTATGTTTCTATGTTTTTGGTAACCGTTTCTTTTATAGAATGTGGTAGACTTTCTAAAACATCTTTGGCAAATAAATGATGGGTAACAATTGAGGGCATAACAAGCTCCTTTCTTAAAAAATATTATAAAACAATTTCACCTTTTTTTCACAAAATCATAACAAAGTTGACATGAAAACTTTTTACAATTAGTAAGTACTTTGTGATATAATGTTTGCAGAATATGGGGCGATGTGATGCAAAAAACATTCAAAACTCTTGAAGAACAAGTCAGCATTATGCAAGGTAAAGGGCTTATTGTTACGGATACAAAAGAAGCCGAAGATATTTTACTTCGTGAAAATTATTTTTTCTTTAATGGTTATCGAATGCTTTTTATGGAAAGTGCCAGCAATAAAAAATTTATTGAGGGAACAACCTTTGAAGAAGTATATGCGATGTTCCAATTTGATAGACACATGCGCAATATTATTTTTAAAAACTTACTAATTATTGAAAATAATATTAAAAGTATAACATCTTATAATATGTCAAAACATTATGGTATTCGTGAGGAAGATTATTTAAATCCTAAAAACTTTGTTTCTGATAAAAAAAGAAGAAAACAAGTAGATGATTTACTAAGAAAAATGAAAAGACAAATTAGAATTAATGGCGGTCAACATCAAGCTACCATGCATTATATAGATAAATATGGCTATATTCCTTTTTGGATTGTGGTCAAAATCTTGTCTTTTGGAATTGTTAGTGAATTATATCAAATCTTAAAGCCTGAAAATCAAGCCGAAATAGCTAAAGACTTTGGTGTCAGTGTTGAACAGCTTATTGTCTATTTACCAATTTTAGCTAATTTTCGGAATCTATGTGCTCATGAAGATATCTTGTATGATCATAGAGCTCAACGTGACATTGAAGATACAATTTATCATGAGCAACTACATATTCCTAAATTAAATGGGGAATATATATATGGAAAAAATGATTTATTTGCTATTGTTTTAATTTTAAAACAAATGCTTCGTAAGGATGATTTTTTCTTACTAATGAGTGAGATGGAATATGAAATTCAAATTTTAGCTGATAAATTAAAAACAATCTCTATCGAAAAAGTACTAGATAGAATGGGATTTCCAATCAATTATCAACAATTAATTAAATTATGAAAGGAATGTTAACAAAAATGAAAAAAGAAAAGGTTGTTACTGCCAAAACATCAAATTCTATAGGACGTTATTTGATACTTTCAGTTATTATGCTTTTTATAGGAGCGGGAGGATTATATTTACTTATTTATTTTTTCCCAGAACCATTTGTTAAAACGATAACGGAAGAAGTCGTTAATAAAAATGTGACCGTGACAGATACTGGTATTGCTGATGCAGTTGATAAAGTTTATGATGCGGTTGTTGTTGTAAAAACCTACATTAATAAAGAATTATATGCAACAGGGACTGGTTTTGTATATAAAAAAGATGGTAATAAAGCCTATATTTTAACCAATAACCATGTTATTGATAGTGGAGACGCAGTTTATGCAGTTTTTACTGATGGCTCTATTGTTGAGACTAAAATAGAAGGCAAAGATTCTTACTCAGATACTGCTGTTTTATCCATTGATTCATCAAAGGCTTTAGCAATAGCAACGATGGGTAGCAGTGAAAATTCAAGACTTGGCGATACAGTCTTTACAGTCGGCGCTCCAATTAATGCTGATACTTATTCAGGAACCGTTACAAGAGGTATCTTGTCGGGAAAAAATAGACTTGTCAGTGTTTCTTCATCTAATAGTTCTCGTGCAGATATGATGATGAGTGTTTTACAAACAGACGCGGCTATTAACTCTGGAAACTCAGGTGGACCACTATTAAATGCTAATGGTGAAGTTATTGGAATGAATTCTTTAAAATTATCTTCAGGAAGTTCAACATCTACTGCTACTATTGAGGGAATGGGTTTTGCTATTCCAATTGAAACTGCTTTAAAATACGCTACTAAACTAGAAAAAGGTGAAACGATTGAAAGACCATCTTTAGGAGTATCTATGTTAAACGTCAGTGACTTTAACTATCCTACATTAAGTAGTCTAGGTGTTTCAAGTGGTGTTTACATTCAAACGGTTGTCGCTTCTTCTCCAGCTGAAAAAGGTGGCATTAAAAACGGTGATATTATCGTTGCAGCGGATGACAAAGAAGTTACTAACTTGGCCTATTTAAGATATTTACTTTATAACCACACAGTGGGTGATACGATGAAAATTAAAGTTTATCGTAAAGGAGAATATAAAGAATTAACAATTACTCTAGACCAAAAAGCAAGTTAATTTAAATAAAAAAGGAAGTTGCAATTATGCAGCTTCTTTTTCTAAATAATTTTTAAATCCATTCACGATACCATTCGCGTAGCCATCTTTATTGTTTAAAATATTTTGTAAATCTTCTAAATTGTCTAAATAACCTAATTCTATTAAATAAGATTCAGCAGTTTTATTCGCATTATAATAAGGATTTTTAGGATAATAGTAAGGGCCAATATTTTCATACCTACCATCATTAGAAGCATGTGTAGAAATGCCACCAACTTCTCTTAGATTATAATAATAAGGTGTGTCTGTCGTTTTATTGCTTGGTTGAACATCATCTTCTAAAATTTCTTTTTCTGTAAATAATCTTTGATAAATGCCTTCATCTACTTTGTTGGTGTATTTATAAGAAGGAGACGCATTCGCATCTTTAATAAGACTATCAACAATCGAAGTGGCTAAGGAAAGTTTGGTGTCATTAGCAATGTAAACTTCAATTCCTTTTGCACTTGTTTGATTTCCTCCTGCCCCAGTGGAATTATGATGAATAGCAATATTATATTTTGAAGAAGTATCATTTGCCATCGTGGCACTGCCCATTGTCTCATAAATATTTACTAAATCATTTTTGGTTTCTCTTGTCATACTTACTTTATAACCTAGAGCGGTTAATTTATCTTTCAAGGCTAAAGATACTTCTAAGTTGAAATCGCTTTCCTTATATAAAGTCATATTATAAGGGCAATAATCTCCATAAGGATTTGTAATAATATTATTTTTAAAACATATGGTCATACCAGGATCACTTGCATCATGTCCTGGGTCAATCGTGAAATCATAAACATCATCTGGTAAAGTGGTCTCGGTAATCTCAAATCTTAAAGTAGGGAGTTCTTCGTAAGTATTCCATTCAATCCCTATTTTGTTGTTTTTGTTATTTTTAGTTAAAGTATAATAAGTAAGATTATTGTAATTTGTATCATTTAAAACCGAATAATATTTGTCACCATTTTCTTCATCGGTTGTTTTGATAAGAAGATAATAAGTATCATTTGGTATATTTTCTAAATATAGTCCATCATTAATATAGTTACTTAAGTAAAACGAGTAGCCAGAATCATCTTTATCAAAAGTAGCCTTTAAATCTTTTTCTTCCTGGGCACTTTTTAAAATAAGTTTAATAACATTAACGTTTTCCCCTATAGCAATATTACCTGTAATATTCATGTGTGTTCCGTAAATCACATATTTATCGATATTGGCATATGTGCCAACTTGAACGTTTTCTAAAAACGACGTGATTTTTTTCTTTGTCAAAATCTTATAACCCCAAAACAAACCAAAAATCAAAATAGCCACGATAATAAGAGGAATAATGACTTTTAAATTTTTCCTTTGGTTCCTGTTTATTTTTTTCATAAATCCTACTTTCTATGGTAAAATTATAGCAAAGTTTATGAAAGAACTCAATATTAGAAAAGGTGGGAAAATCTTTGAAAACAGTTTTTGATTATATTGAATTTTATGGCGATATTTCCTTTTTGGATTATGAATTTAATGATGTTGATGCCCTTGTTTTTGCCTTATTAAGTTATGTGAAATTAGAAGGAATAGTTCCTAAAGAAAAAGGAAAAAGCGTAACGATTAAAGAGGCCAGTACTAAATTTTTAGATAAATATAGTGAAAAAGATTTTAAAAAAGAAGATTGGCTGTTTCCCAATTCCTATAAATTAATGCTCATGTTACAAATCGCCAAAAGATATCAAAATATTAGACTTTCTCATTTGATACTAGAGGCTAATGAATTTTCTCAATTCGGAGCTTTAACGATTAGAACACCTTTTGTGACTTACATTTCTTTTGAAGGAACGGATAGTCATGTCGTTGGTTGGAAAGAAGATTTTGAATTAATTTATAAATTTCCGGTGGAGGCTCAGTTAAAAGCTAAGCGTTATTTAGAGGAAACCCTTACTTTTTTTGACCGTAATGTCTATGTTGGTGGACATAGCAAAGGTGGCAATTTGGCCATGTATGCTTATATGTACGCGAAAGAAACGGTTAAAAAGAAAATCAAAAAAGTATGTAATTTTGATGGACCTGGTTTTTTAAAAGAGGTTGTAAATTCTTCTTTATATGAGGAAATGCAAAACAAACTTTTAATGGTTGTTCCAGAAGAAAGTGTTGTTGGCATGATTTTGGAACATAAAAATTATATGGTTGTCAAAAGCAATGCTAAAAATATTATGCAGCATAACGGATATAGTTGGGAATGTTTTGGTGGCTTCTTGGTACCGGCTACTTTATCTAAAAAAAGTAAGAAATTAGAGAGCAACTTACAAGAATACTTAGATGGTATGAGTATGGATGAAAAGAAAAATTTTGTGCTTACTTTTTTTGCTATTTTTGAAAAAATGAATATTCAAAATGTTTTGGAATTAAAAGAACTTAAATTAGCTATGCTTCTTAAAATAATGAAAGAACTTACGAATATTCCAAGTAGTACGAAAAGAAATTTGGTGGCAATTTTAAGAATGCTAATAACTGGTATGAATTAAGTATAAGTGGCATTTATATGCTCGGCAAGGATGTAAAAAGGATATATTTAACTACTTTTCTTTCAGGAAAATTATATAAAATACAATTTATTTTGTTGATAGTAAGTATTGGTTTAATAAAAAAAGACTGAGTTTATATAACTGATTGCAAAATGAGACTCTAATTAGAGATTTAAAAATTCTTTCTTAAAAGCGTGATACTTTTCTTTCTAAATCAAAACAATTTGTTATTTACATTCCTAAAATATAATGCTAAAATAACTTACGAGTAAGCGATTACTCCTTGCTTTTTTTTAGTAAAAAAGCCATTAGACCATAAGGAGGTGTAGAAAATGAACAAATATGAAATCATGTTTATTGTTAAATCTACTATGGAAAGCGCAGATGTTAAAAAATGTGCTGAAACTTTTAAAAAACTTGTAGAATCTTTAAAAGGAAAAGTAGTAGAATACAAAGAACTTGGTAGCAAAAAACTTGCTTATCCTATTAATAAAGAATTAAACGGATATTATTTTGTTATGCAAGTTGAAGCTGACAAAGATATCATTAATGAATTTGACCGTAAAATTCGTTTAGATGAAAATGTTTTAAGACATTTAATTATTCGTTTAGATGAGGAGTAAGAGATATGAATAAGGTTATTTTAATTGGAAGACTTGCTAGAGATCCTGAGATGAGAACAACAAGTTCAGGCGTTTCTGTAACAAGATTTACAGTTGCTGTTACAAGACAATTTACTGGACAAGGAACACAACCACAAACTGATTTTATTAGTTGTATTGCATGGCGTAGACAGGCTGAAAATATTGCTAAATATTGTACTAAAGGCTCTCAAGTTGCTGTTGATGGAAGAATCCAAACAGGAAGCTATGATGGTCAAGATGGACAAAGACATTATACAACCGACATTGTTGCGGATAATGTAACTTTTTTAGGCAGTCGTAATGCTGGTGATACTTCATCAAGTTATGGCCAATCTAATGCAAGTTATCAAGATGAAATGCCTTCATATAATGAACCTCAAGGAATGCCATCAAACGATGTAAGCACTGATCCATTTAAAGATTTTGGAGAAGAAGTAGCTTTGTCTGATGATGACTTACCATTCTAGGAAAGGAGAGTTTATTTATGGCAGAATTTAGAAGAAAAAAGAAAAAAATTTGTCAAATGTGTGCTGGTAAAAGTGTTGATTACAAAGATGTTATGATTATTAACAAATATATTAGTGATAAAGGAAAAATTTTACCAAGACGTATGACTGGTGCTTGTGCTAAACACCAAAGACATATCGCTGAACAAATTAAATATGCAAGATTTATGGCTTTAATACCGTACGTTAAATAAAACATTTCATTTTTAGAAATGTTTTTTTTTAACGCAATTAATGTTATAATATGAAAGCAAAAGAAAGCGGTGAGAAAAATGAAAGTGATTTTATTACAAGATGTCAAAGGACAAGGAAAGAAAAATGATGTGATTAATGTTAGTGATGGCTATGGAACTAACTACTTAATCAAAAAAGGTTTAGCCGTATTAGAAACTAAAAAAAGTAAGGAACTTTTAGATAAAAGTTTATTAGAACAACATTTAGAGGAAGAAGAAAAAATAGCAGAATGTCAAAAAATAGCTGCGGAATTAAAAAATAAAAAAATGAAATTCCAAGTTAAAACAGGTAAAGAAGACCGTGTTTTTGGAATGATATCTACCAAACAAATTAGTGATGAATTTAAAAAAATGGGCTACAACATTGATAAAAAATGTATTAAATTAGATCATCCTTTAGATTCACTTGGTGTTCATGAAGTAACCATTGAACTCCATAAAAAAGTAGTTATTAAGTATTCTATAACTCTTACAAAATAATATAAGAAAGGAAGTGTTTTTATGGCTGCAAGAAATATGCCCCAAAATATTGAAGCAGAAATGAGTGTTCTAGGTGTCCCATTTCTTAATCCATATGCTATGGAAAAAATAACAGAAAATTTAACTGAAGATATGTTTTTTGTAGACGCACACAGGAAAATATATAATGCTCTTGTTAGCCTTTATAAAGAAAACGTTCCTATTGATATTACAACAGTAAAAAATGAACTGGATAAGCAAAAAAACTTAAATGCTATTGGAGGTATAGACTATTTAAGTGAAGTCATTGATTCCGTAGCTACAAGTGGCAATTTAGATTATTATATTGAAATAGTCAAAGAAAAAGCAACAAGAAGAAAACTAATTGATACTGCGACAGATATTATCACAAATGCTTATAATGAAGAAGATGATTTGACTAAACTTTTAGACCAATCAGAGCAAAAATTAACACAAGTAGCAAAAGCGCGTAAAACAAGTGAGTTTAAACCTATTTCAGTTGCTTTACATGAAGCTCATGAAAACTTAGAAAGACTAAGTCAAAACAAAACGGCTGTAACAGGTATTCCAAGTGGTTTTCCTGATTTAGACCGGGCTACCTCTGGTTTCCATGAGGGTGAACTTATTATTTTAGCAGCTCGTCCAGGTATGGGAAAAACGGCTTTTGCTCTTAATATCGCGACAAATGCTGCTATGAAAACTGATAAAAATGTTGCCATCTTTAACTTAGAAATGAGTGCGGAACAACTCGTTAATCGTATGATAAGCGCTGTTGGGCAAATTGAGGGTGAAAAACTAAAAACCGGTATGTTAAATGATAATGATTGGAAAAGATATACAGAAGCCATGAGTGAACTTGCTGATACCAACATTTATATCGAAGATGACGCGAGCGTTACCTCTTCGGAAATCAAAGCCAAATGCCGTCGGCTTGCTGCCAGTCCAAAGGGTTTAGGACTAGTCGTTATTGACTACTTACAGTTAGTTACGACAGGCGGTCGGGTAGAATCAAGACAAGTCGAGGTTTCTGAAATTTCTCGTGCCTTTAAGACAATGGCTATGGAGCTTAAAGTGCCTGTTATTGCTTTAGCACAGCTTTCCAGAAATGCTGAAAGAAGAGAATCCAACCAACCAAGACTTGCTGATTTACGTGAGTCAGGTTCTATCGAGCAAGATGCCGACCTTGTAATGTTTTTAAATCGTCAAGATTATTTTGAAAATAAAACTGCGGATAACAAACAGACTATTGTTCCTGTTGATGTTATTATTGCAAAACATCGTCGTGGTAGCACTGGTTTATTTCAAATTTTATTTGAACTTAATAAAAGTTGTTTCAAACCATATTCTCCTATTGATGAAAATTCATTTAGTTAATCATTTACTTTGTAAAGTATCAAAAAATATGTTAGTATGAAACTAAGATATAAAAAGGAAGGTATCATTATGCAAAGAAAGAAAGTTGCTGTTATAATTCTTAGCATTCTTACATTGTTAATAGTTGTTACAACAAGTTTAAATCATAAAAATGTCAACCCACAAAGTGTATATCAAGTTTATTTAGATGGTGAGGTCATCGGTCTTGTTAAAGATAAAGATGAACTTTTAAATTTGATTAATGATGAACAACAAGACATTAAAGATAAATATAAAGTTAATGAAGTTTATCCACCTAACGGGTTTAATATTGAAGAATATATTACTTATGATGATAATATTACTTCAGCAAATAATGTATATAAAAAAATTCAAGAGAAAAGCGATTTTACTATCAAAGGTTATGTTATTACTATTACCAGAGCTAAAACAGAGTCAGAAGCTGAGAAAGTAACTAAAATTTATGTCTTAGATGATCAAATATATTATGATGCCGAACAAAACTTTATTCATGCTTTTGTTGATGAAGGTACTTACAATGCATACATTACTAATACTCAAAGTGAAATTAAAGATGTTGGCTCAATTATTAAACATATGGAATTTGGCGAAACAGTTACTGTAAAGCAAGTTAATATTTCTACAAAAGAAAAAATATTTACTGATGCCGATGAACTTACACAATATCTTTTATATGGAAAGACAGATGCAACTTCAACTTACACCGTAAAAAAAGGAGACACTTTGGCTTCAATTGCTAGTGCTAGTAAATTAAATGTTCAAGAACTTATCATTGCAAATCCTAAATTTAGAAGTTCTAATGCTGTCTTAGCAATCGGAGATAAAGTGAAAAATAGTTTAATTGATCCGATTTTAACTTTATATGAAGAAGTAAGAGTAACTGAGGATATTGAACAAGCTTATACCAAGAAAACCGTAACGGATAACACCATGGCTTATAATACCACTAAGGTAACCCAAACAGGTATTACTGGTTTAGAACGTGTTACCCAAGAAATAAGAATTATCAATGGTGAAAGAGCGCAAGACTCAAATGTTATTTCAAGTGTAACGATTCGTCAGTCAGTGGATGAGATTACCTCAGTTGGCCCAAAATATACGCCAACAACGACATGGGGTTCTCAAGGAAAAAGCAATTCTGTTATCAACACAGGATTATCTTGGTCATGGCCAACGAAAACACCTTATATTATTACAACCGATTATGAATATCGTTGGGGTTCTTTCCACGATGCCATAGATATCTCTGGTACTGGTTTTGGCTCACCAATTTATGCCGCCCGTGCTGGTGAGGTTGTCGAAGTTTATACCTCATGTGCTAACTATGGCTGGTATGGCAGTATGTGTGGTGGCTCTTATGGTAACTATATTATTATTCGTCATGATAATAATTACTATACAATGTACGCCCATTTAAAAAGTGATTTATTAGTCTCAGTTGGTTCTCACGTTTCACAAGGACAACAAATTGGCTACATGGGTAGTAGTGGTTCTTCTACCGGAACCCATCTTCACTTTGGTTTTTCAGTAGGTTATCCACATCATGGGGGAACTTGGTATAGTCCATGGAGTTTGTACCGATGAAGGCATATGTATTGGCAAGTGGGAGTGAAGGTAATTCTACCTTCTTTTCTCATAATAACTGTAATATTTTAATTGATATTGGTAAAAATGCAAAATACATCAGTGAACACTTAAAAGAAATTAATGTCGAACCAGAAAAAATAGATGCCATCTTAATAAGTCATACTCATGATGACCATGTGACAGCTTTGAAAGTATTTTTAAAGAAAAATCATCCTAAAGTTTATATTACTGAAAAAATGTACTATGACTTAGAATACTTAAAAGACTATGATAATTTAGTTATTTATGATGATGATTTTTACATTGGTAACATTAAGGTGACCACGATAAAAACAAGCCACGATGTATCTGATTCTAGAAATTTCATTCTTTCTTGGGATAATGAATCTTTAGTTTATTTGACTGATACAGGTTACTTAAATCGTAAATACTTTAGTCTTTTGGAAAATGCTAGTTTTTATCTTATTGAAAGCAATCATGATATAGAAATGCTTTTAAACGGGCCTTATCCTAAATGGTTAAAAGAAAGAGTTTTAGGTACTTCGGGACACTTATCAAACAAAGATAGCAGTTTTTACTTAACAAAACTAGTAGGAGAAAAAACTAAAAAAATAGTCCTTATGCATTTATCACATACTAATAATACCGAAGAAAAAGCTTTAGAAACTTTAGAAGAAACATTTAAAGAATACGAAAAAGAATTGCCACCTACTATTTGTGCCAAACAAAACTTTATCACGGAGGTTTTTGATGATAAAAATATTATGTCTCGGTAAAATAAAAGAACCTTATTTAAATGATTTAATTGCTGATTATCAAAAAAGAATTTCCAAGTATCACCCTTTAGAAATTATTGAATTAAAAGATACGGGAAATATCGAAGAAGAAAAAAGAAGTCTTTTAAAACATATAAGTTCCAAAGATTATATCATTACTTTAGAAATAGAAGGTGAAAAACTAACAAGTGAAGCCTTTGCTTCTAAAATAGAAAAAACTTTTATCTATTACCCTAATATTACTTTTGTTATTGGAAGTTCTTTAGGACTTCATCCAGATATCAAAAAAATAAGTAATTTTGCTCTTTCTTTTTCTTCATTAACTTTTCCTCATGGCCTTTTTCGAGGAATATTATTAGAACAAATTTATCGGGCATTTAAGATAATAAATCACGAAACATATCATAAGTAGGAAGGATGATAAAATGATAGGTAACGATTGGGATGAAAAATTAAAATTAATTGAAGAAAGTGAAGGATTCAAAAACTTTATGAGTTTAGTGGATTATGAATATATATGTAAAACCATTTATCCACCTCGTAACTATATTTTTAATGCTTTAAAATTAACTCCTTACAAAGATGTCAGAGTAGTTATCATGGGTCAAGATCCATATCATGGTGAAAATGAAGCTCATGGTCTTTCTTTCTCTGTCCAAAAAGGAATAAAAATTCCTCCCTCACTTCAAAATATTTATAAAGAACTTTATAATGATTTAGGAATACCACCTCAAAAAGATGGTGACCTTACAGGTTGGGCAAAAGAAGGTGTATTACTTTTAAATGCTGTCTTAACCGTAGAAAAAGATAAACCTGCTTCCCATCGAAATTTAGGCTGGGAAAGACTAACGGATTACATTATTGAACTTGTTAATCAAAAAGAAGAACCAGTGGTATTCATTTTATGGGGAAATTTTGCAAGAGAAAAGAAAAAATTTATTACTAATCCAATTCACTGCATTATTGAATCTCCCCATCCGAGTCCTTTCGCGGCTAGAACGGGTTTCTTTGGAAGTCATCCTTTTTCCAGAACAAACGAATTTTTGAAAAGTAAAGGTCTTAAAGAAATTAACTGGGCTCGTCATGAGTAAAGAAAAAGAATTAATGAATCCATCACTAATTCTTTTTTTGTAGTAATAAACTTATTAATTCAGATACCGCATAAATAATGAGAACAATACCTAAGAAAATAAACAAGACATTGTCTGTGAAAATTGTGTAAAAAGCAAGTAGGATAATAATGATACTGCTAATGATTTCGCTTAAATATTTTTTCTCACTAAAGCCCTTGTATATGGTAGCGTTTTGTAATTTTTCAAGACCAATAAAAATAAGCCAAATACCGGTAACTACTTGAATAGCATTGGTTAAAAAATTAGATAAAATAATAACCAAGATACCTACGACCATACTTGTAATGGCACTTTTTAAAAGTTCACCGTGAATAATATTACTTTTTTTCTTTAAAGCATAGTAGTGATACATCTTATAAATGCCATATAAAAAAATTAATAAGCCACAAATATTAAAAATAAAAACAATTAAATTTTTGGAATTAAAGGTTAAAATAATTCCTAAAATCAGTAAAAAAATATTACTAATAATGTTGCTTTTTTGAGGTTCATCTTTAATAACAGTTACTTTCATTAAGGCTCCTTTCTAGAAACATTATAGCATAAAATTTTGGGGTGTGTTATAATTAACTAAAGTTAAAAGAGGTTTGCTATGAATAAAGAAATGATATTAAATTTATTACGACAATATGGCTTTGGCTTAAATCAAAAAGACCCTTATTTATATGATGGTGAGCTAGGTTTAGGTATTGTTTATACTTTTAAAGACCCTTTTTATGGAATGTTAACAAGAGTATATCAAGCTTTTTCTTTAAAAGAATATGAAGACTTTTTAAATAAATACTCTTGGTACAAAAAAAATGGTCAAAAAACTCGTGTTAAAATTTGTTTAGAAAATTATAAAGAAATTATGGCTAATCCTAAATTTATCTATCAAGGAAAAGAAAAAAATTATCAAGAATTACAAGATATTGCTCAAAATAAAAAAGAAACGGTTTTAAAAGAAAAAAATTATATCAAAAAATTACGTAGAACAGTTAATATTCTTATGCAAATCTTAGATATTAAAAGAAAACTTCAAATAGAAACAAGAAAAAACTACGAAGAATTTTATCAAAATTATATTACAAAAAAAGAAGCCTTTGAAAAAGAATTAGCAAATTATTTAAAAGAAAAACAAGAAGAAAAAGAAACTTCATTGCCACCTTTTATAGAAGATTTAAAAGATGTAGAAATTAATAAATTACGTTCAGAATTAGAAAAAGACCTAACCAAAGAAGAATTAGAACAACAAATTTATAACTTGACCGATTTTATTAAAGAATTAGAAGTAGATGAAGAATACTTAAAAAATAAATACCAATTAATTTGTTTGCCATTACAAATTAAAGAAATCAAAGAAAAAGAACAAGTATTAGAAAGTTATAAAAAGAAAATATCTTTATTTAATAAAAAAGATAAATTGCTAAAAGAATTACAAGATATAGAAGAAAAAAGCACTTTAAAAAGCATTGTTACTTATGAACATTATAAAGAAAATGAAGAAAAAAGAATCATAGAAAAATATGCCATGATACCTGATTTAGACATGCGCACCATTGGCGATTTTTTAGCAGAGTTTGATAACATTAAATTTGAAGAGATGACTTATACAAGTGAAGAAAAAGAAGAATATTCTTTTGAAGAAATCATGGAGGAAGTAGAAAGTGATTATCAAAACAGAAGTAAAGAAGAACAAGATTTTTTAGTGGGCTATTCTTATTTATTAAATGTGATAAAGACAAATCGTATTTCCGAATTTTTTAACATGTTAAGAAATCCAAATAATGTGATGGTAAGAGTGAAATATTTTCAAGATATCGATTTTACGAGTGAAAATAAATGTGCTTTAACAATTAAAAAATATATGAAAAAAATTAATAGTATTATTTCTTATCCTCTTATTGGCAACTTAAATGTTTTCTTTATTGATAATAAAATTATGACATCCGATAAAGTGATTAAAGCCTCTTCAAAAAAAGCTCAGGCCCCTGTTTTAACAAATGGTGATGAAGTGACATATGTTTGTAATTTAAAAAAAGGCATATCTACTTATTTTATACCGTGTGAGTTAAAAGAAGATATTTATAACGATGGTAATTTAATTCTTGCATCTGACCGTTCCTTATTTTTAATTGATTTAAGTAATTTAGTTATAAAAAAAGACAATGATGACATGTTAAAAGTAGTACAATATGAAATGGTTAAAGAAATGAAAGAAGATTATTTACAGGCTGATGATTTTAAAAGTAAGAAAATTTTAATGTATCGAAATATTACAATAGAAAGAGGAAATGAAATATGAAATTTAATGAATTTAAGAAACAATTAAAAACCAAATTAGATATTTTAACACCGAAAGCCTTTGATGAGGAAATGAAAAACTATGAAAGCACCTTAAAAAGAGAATTGGAAAATGGTATGAGTGAAGAAGAGATTGTTTTATCTTTTGGTAGTCTTGATTTTATTGTGGATAACATCTTAGAAAAAAGAGGTATTGATAAAACAAAAATATCAAATCATAAATTTTTATATAAAGAATTTGAACGACTATTTACTTCCATTCATAACCTAGTTGATGTGATGGCTAAAAATGATATGAAAGAAAACGCTAAAATTATATTAGACCTTCTTGTTTTAATCGCCTTTATTTGCTTATTAAAAATTCCTTTTTTGTTTATTCAAAACATTGGTGATGATTTATTACTATCCTTTAACCAACCAATTTTATTAGAAATCGGTCATTTTATTTTAGAAATTGTTTATATAGTTGTGGCTTTAATGTTCTTTATGAATATCTTTAATAAATGGTTTAGTAATTTAAAGAATAAAAAAAGTGCTAAAATTGAAGGAAAAGAACTGGAAGCAGTTTCACTTAAAGAGAGTAAATAGCCACTCTTTTTTTCTTGCAAAAAAACGTGTTTTGTTGTAAACTCTATTAAGTATTCATTTTGAAGGGGATGAGTTTAATGGATAAAATTATTAATATAGCAGTTGTTGCCCATGTAGATGCGGGAAAAAGTACTCTTGTTGATGCATTACTAAAACAAAATGGCGTTTTTAAAGCCCATGAAGAAGTTGGCGAACTTATCATGGATAGTGATTCTATTGAAAAAGAAAGAGGAATTACTATTTACTCTAAAAACTGTTCCATTAAATATAAAGACTATAAAATTAATATCGTAGATACACCAGGCCATGCTGATTTTTCAAGTGAGGTAGAACGTGTTATTAAAACAGTAGATACCGTTGTTTTAATCGTGGACTCAAAAGAAGGACCAATGCCTCAAACAAGATTTGTTTTGAAAAAAGCCTTAGAGCAAAATTTACGGCCAATTTTATTTATTAATAAGATTGATAAGAAAGATGCTCGTCCAACTGAAGTTGTTGATATGACCTTTAATTTATTTATGGAATTAAATGCTACTGATGAACAATTAGATTTCCCAATTGTTTATGGCATTGCTAAAGACGGAAAAATTGGTTTCTCACCTGATAAAATGGAAGACACAGTAGAACCATTACTAGAAACTATTTTAAAACAAGTTCCTGCTTATAAAGGTGATGAAAATGATCCATTACAACTTCAAGTAAGTAATCTTGATTATGATAATTTCTTAGGACGTTTAGGTATTGGTAGAATTTCAAAAGGCTCTATTAAAAATGGCGAGATGGTTTCACTTGCTCGTAATGATGGAAAAGTAGAATCTTTCAGGGTTTCTAAGTTATATGTCACAGAAGGTATCAAAAGAGTAGAAAAAGAAAAAGCTTACTTTGGCGATATTGTTACCATTGCAGGTTGTCCTGATATCAGTATTGGTGACACTATTTGTTTAAAAGACCATATTGAACCTCTTCCTCCAATTCATATTGAAAAACCAACTTTGTCTATGAATTTCTTAGTTAATAATGGACCTTTCGTGGGTAAAAGTGGTAAATTTTTAACATCTCGTCATTTAAGAGAAAGACTTGAAAGAGAACTTGAAACTAACGTTGGTTTACTTGTTGAAGAACTTCCTAATTCAGATGGTTTCAAAGTAAGTGGTCGTGGAGAATTACACTTATCTATATTACTTGAAAATATGCGCCGTGAAGGCTACGAACTTTGCGTTTCAAAACCAGAAGTTTTATTAGAAGAACGTGATGGCAAGAAATATGAACCATTTGAAAGAGTTATTATCAATTGCCCATCTGAATATCAAGGTACTGTTATTAATGACTTACAAGAAAGAAAAGCTACTTTAGAAATTGTTAGTACGACAGATGAAGGTTATTCACACTTAGAATTTTCTGCTCCAACTAGAGGACTCCTTGGATATCGTAGTGCATTCATTACCAATACTAAAGGTGAAGGTATCATGATTCGTAGTTTTGAAGATTACAAACCTTATGTTGGTGATGTTATTCGTCGTAAAAATGGCGTTCTTGTATCCATGGAAAATGGCAAAACTTTAGGTTACTCTTTATATAACTTACAAGACCGTGGAACTCTTATTGTAGGACCTGCTAAAGATGTTTACGTAGGTATGATTATTGGTATTCATAACCGCGATAACGACTTAGATGTTAACCCTTGTAAAAATAAAGAAATGTCTAATACGAGAAGTAAAGCAAGTGATGACGCGATTGCTCTTGTACCACCACGTATTTTTACATTAGAAGAAGCATTAGAATTTATTGAAAGTGATGAATATGTCGAGGTAACTCCTGATGATATTCGTTTAAGAAAAGCTATTTTAGACCCTAAAATGCGTTTTAGAAATAATCGCTAATTTAAATAAATATAAGAAAAATCTTCACTTTTTGGTGGAGTTTTTTTTCTCTTTAAAAATAAAATGATTTACGATATAATAAGTATACAAAAGTTGGTGAAATAAATGAAAAAAATAAAAGAGTTATGGGATAGAAATCGTGTCTTATTTGTTTTGACGACAATCGTTTTAGTATGTTTAATTTTAATGTCTGTTGTCATTGTTCGTTACTTTGTGGGTAATGGAACAGGTAACTATGGGGATAGACTAGAAAGTATTGAAAAAATTCCTTTAGAAGAAGCCGATAAGGAGGCTATCATCAGTAAATTTAAAGAAAATGAAAGTGTTAGTGACGTTAGTATTCATTCTCAAGGTAAAATTATTTATATTCGTGCTACTTTTACAAATGTTACCGCGGATAGAGCTAAGGAAATTGCCTCTTCAACTTTAGAGGTTATATCTGATAAGTATTTAAATAATTATGACATTCATTATACTTTAATTAGTAATGCAACTGAAAGCGCTACTGGATTCATTGTAATGGGTGCAAAAAATATTGGCGAAGCTCAAAAACAAATTATTTGGGGTAGTGTCACAACAAAAGAAATTCAAAGTAAAGAGGAATAATATGAAAAAGAACAAGTTTAAAATCTTCATAACAGCTATCATCGTTATTTTAATTGTTGTTTTAGGAATTTTAATTTTTAAAAATGACCAGTATAAATTATCATCAACTGAAAAGTCTTGGATAACAAATAATGCCAACTCTATTTTAAATATTAATGTTATTAATGATACCAATATTTTTGGTAAATTAGGTAAAGGTGTTTTTTACGACTTTTTACAAGATTTTAAAGATGAATATAATCTTAAAATAAATAATGTTATGGTTAGTAAAAATGAACAAGAAAATAATATTTCTTTTGTTGTTACGGACACCAAAAACGAAAATGCATTAAATTTTTATGAAGATCATTACATTGTGGTTTCTAAAAAAAGTGAATTTATTAATTTAGATTCTTTAACAAATCAAAAAATTGGTATTTTAAATTTTACAGAAAAAACTGTTAAAAATTATTTTAATAATCAAGCAGTTAGTTTTACGAACTTTTCAAATTTTAGTGATTTAAAAAATGCTTTAAATAATGGTACAATTTCTTATATTATTGTTCCTAGAATGGAATATGTTGATGAAATTTTAAAAAATAACTTTAATATTAGTTATCATTTAAGTGATTTAAAAAGATATTTCTATGCGACTGATAGTACCTCATCTACTTTATTTCAAATTATGACTAAGTATTTTCATAGTTGGTCTAAAAAAAGTTTAGAAGATGAAATCTTTGCAGGAGAAAGAAGTGTTTTTCAAGACGCTTTAAGTATTACAGATGCTTCTATTGATGAAATAAAAAAACAAACTATTCGTTATGGTTTTGTAAATAATGCTCCATATGAAGTTTATGGTGATGGGAATTTTGGTGGTATTTTAGCTTGCTATATTAAAGACTTTGCTAAGTTTTCCGGAGCGGACATTGAATATGTTAAATATGCTTCTTTGAAAAAAATGAATAAAGATATTAATAACATTAATCTTTACTTTAATTATAATACATCTCTAACAAATGGCTCTATTGTTGAAACGAATTTACCACTTTTCTATGATGTTTATGCTTCTTCTTTGAATGATACCCTTATTCATTCTTTCAACTCATTAAAAGATATTACTCTTTATGTTGAGAATAATTCCTTATTACAACAAAATTTAAGTAAAATTCAGGGGTTAAAAATAGAAACTTATGAAAAAGATAAATTAGATAAAGTTTTAAAAGATGAAAAAAACATCATTATTATTGATTCTCTAGTGGGTAAGTATTTAGAAAAAAGTACTTTAAAAAATTACACAAGCCGTTATCATAGTTATTTAAATGTAAATTATTCTATGAAGTCTACTCAAAGTGAAGATTTTAACTTATTAATGACAAAATACATAAGTTATGTGGATAATAATCTTATGGTAGAAAAAGGAATGTATTCTGCTTCTGTTACAGAATCTAAAGGAGCATTTGTTAATAGCTTAGCTAAATATTTATTATATAGTGTTCTAGTTATTCTAGTTATCTTATTTATTATTTACCGTTCTAGTAAAAAGGTAAGAATGCAAAAGAAAATAAAAAAAGAAGATAAATTAAAATTTGTTGACCAATTAACCTCTTTAAAAAATAGAAATTATTTAAATGAAAATATGCCTAATTGGAATAAAAATACGCTTTATCCTCAATGTGTTATTATGATTGATTTGAAAAAAATTCAAGAAATTAATGATACGTTAGGCTATGAAGAAGGGGATAATCAAATTAAAAGTGCCGCGAATAGTCTTATTAAAACACAATTAGACAATACCGATATTATTAGAACAAACGGTAATGAATTTATGATATATTCTATCGGTTATAATCAAAAACAAATTACAAGTTATATTCATAAGTTAAGTAAAGAATTAAATAATTTACCTTATAACTATGGGGTATGCATTACTTATAGTATGATTGAAAATGATTTAAAATCAATAGAAGATGCGATTAATGAATGCGTTGAAGATATCAAAAATCAAAAAGGAAAAGATACACAATGAAAAAAAAGTTAAGTGATTTTGGAAAAAGAATGTTCGGGATGTTATCTCGTAATGATATGCTTATTTTACCAGGTCAATTAGCTTTTTTTCTTCTTTTAGCTGTTGTACCAACTATTACATTAATTATTTATTTTGCCTCTATATTTAATGTTTCAGTTAATTTTTTAACTAATTTTTTAACCAAGGCTTTTGGCAGTGAAGTAGCAAAGTTAATTGTTCCCATTATTAATGATATTCAATTAAATCCCAGTTTACTAGTTCCTCTTTTAGTTGCTTTATATGCAGCTTCAGGCGGAGCAAGTTCTCTTATTGTTACCTCTAATCAATTATATGGAATTGAAAACACAAATTTTATTCATCGTAAAATAAAAGGACTTATTATGACCATGATCTTAATTGTTATTGTTGTTTTCTTACTTTTAATTCCTGTTTTTGGTGATAAATTAATCGAATTAATTGAATTTATTAATTTCAATGATACCTTGACAAATATTTTTTCCTTTACGATTCATTTATCGAAAACTCCATTATCATGGTTATTAATCTTTTTCCTTATTAAAGTTGTTTATACGATGGCTCCCGATGATGTTGTTCCAAGTACTTGTACTACCAAAGGTTCTTTATTTACGACATTTGGACTTGTAATTAGTACTTCGATTTATTCAGCATATGTTAATAACATGGCCCATTATGACGTTTTATATGGTGGGTTATCTCATTTTGTTGTTCTTATGATTTGGTTTTATATTATATCTTACATTTTAACGATAGGAATTGCTATTAATGGGGATGATGTTAAAATTTGGAAAAATAATAAAAAGTAAAATAGACATATTAAAATTAAGATACACCAGTATTAAATGTGTCTTAACTTGTTAATTGTTAAATTTAAGAGAATTTAAAATTAACCTTAATACTGAAAAAGGAAAGTAGGAAGAATTACTTTTCTTTTTTTAGGCAATGTGTTAAAATGTTTTTGCATTACGAGAGGAAATGAAACAATGAAAAAAATATGTATGGTTATTTTAGATGGTTTTGGTTATAGTGACAATAAATTAGGAAACGCTGTTATGATGGCTCCACCTACTAACTTTTTGAATTTATGGAAAAAATATCCTCATAGTTTATTAGAAGCAAGTGAAGAAGCTGTTGGTCTACCTAAAGGACAATTTGGTAACAGTGAAGTAGGTCACATGACTATTGGCGCCGGTTATAAAATTTTACAATCTAATGAACTGATTAATTCTTTTTTAGATGGCGATTATCACCAAAATGAAGTATTTGAAGAACTTTTAAATAAAGCTCGTGAAGAAAATAAAAGAATTCATTTAATTGGTTTAACAAGTGATGGCGGGGTTCATGGTAACATTGAACATACCTTAAAATTATTAGACATCTTTGCTAAAGAAGGTATTAAAGATGTTTATGTACATGTCATTAGTGATGGTAGAGATACTGATATTCATTCTTTATATAGTTATATTTCTATGTTAGAAGAAAAAATGAATACTCTTCATGTTGGTAAGATTGCTTCTATTTGTGGTCGTTATTATGCGATGGACCGTGATAAAAACTTTGAAAGAACTAAAAAATATTATGATCTTATTGTAAATGGCGAAGGTATTTTAGCTGAAAATATCCCAAAAGCGATTCAAACTTGTTATACCAAAGACATTACAGACGAATTTATTCCGCCATTAAAAACAACATCTTATCAAAAGATTGAGGAAGACGATATTATACTATGGACCAATTATCGTATCGATAGAGCTAAACAAATTATGAGTGCTCTAGCTTCTAATAATTTCCAAGATTTTGAAATTAAAGATGTTAAATTTAATGCTTATTCTTTTTTACCTATTGATTCTAAAATCAAAGCTAAAAATATTTTAGAAAGAGCTAAAATAGAAATGCCATTAGGCGTATATTTATCTAAACTAGGTCTTACGCAAGCAAGGGTAGCTGAGACGGAAAAATATGCTCATGTTACTTATTTCTTTGATGGTGAAAGTAATGCTTCTCTAGAGGGATGTCAAAAGTTTTTAATTCCATCTCCTAAAGTAGCAACTTATGACTTGAAACCAGAAATGAGCGCGATTGATGTTACTAAAAAAGTAGTTAATTGCATGGATAAAGATTATGATTTTATTTTAGTTAATTATGCTAATCCAGATATGGTTGGTCATACTGGTAACTTAGAAGCAACTATTAAAGCTTGTGTTACCGTAGATTTATGTTTGAAATTACTTGCTGAAAAAGCCCAAGAAAATTTTTATACTTTAGTAGTTTTAGCAGACCATGGTAATGCGGATAAAATGCTCGATGAACAAGGTAATCCTGTTACCACTCATACAACAAGTTTAGTACCTTTTATTATTACAGACGAAAAAGTAAAACTTGAAGAAAAGGGTGCTTTACCTAATGTCGCTCCTACTGTATTAGACTATATGCAAATAGCTTTACCAAAAGAAATGAAAGAAACAAAAAGTTTACTTATTAAATAAGAAAAACGTTTGGGAGAACCAACGTTTTTTTGCTTTGAATGTGGTTTTTTAACAGGAATACTGTTATAATTATTCTAGAGGTTTGATAAACATGATAGATTTAAGCAATTTAAATGAATTACAAAAAAAGGCTGTAGAACATATCGATGGTCCATGCTTGGTTATTGCTGGAGCAGGCTCTGGTAAAACAAAAGTTTTAACAACGAGAATTGCCAATTTAATAGCAAGTGACGTCCCATCTTATCAAATACTAGCTATCACCTTTACCAATAAAGCCGCTAAGGAAATGAAGGAAAGAATCGCTGGTTTAACATCTTTTACAGACGCTTTTGTCGGAACTTTTCATAGTTTTGGTATGAGAATTATTAGAGAAAATGTTGAAGCATTAGGGATGAAACGTAATTTTACTATTTTAGATACCGATGATGTCACCAGTCTTATTAAAAAAATATTAAAAGAAAAAGGATATGACCCCAAAGAAGTATCACCTTATTTTGTACGTAGTAAAATTAGTTTTATTAAAAATGAAATGTTAACTCCTTATGAAATTGAAAAATATTTTATAGATGATTTAGAAAAAATAGCTTATGAAGTTTATTTAGAATATAATAGCATTTTACAAAAAAATAATTCTGTAGATTTTGATGATTTATTAAGACTTCCTGTTTTACTCTTTGAACGTCATCCAGAGATTTTAGAAATCTATCAAAATAGATACCGTTATATATTGATTGATGAATATCAAGATACGAATGAAGTACAATATAAAATGGTCAAATTATTAGCTAAAAAAAGAAGAAACTTATTTGTAGTAGGTGACCCCGACCAATCTATTTATCAATTTAGGGGTGCTAATTATAAAAATATTTTGAATTTTGAAAAAGATTATCCAGATACTAAAGTGATTTCTTTAGAAGATAACTATCGTAGTACCAAAATGATTTTAGATGCCGCGAATGATGTTATTAAAAATAATCAAAATCGTAAAGAAAAAAATTTAAGAAGTCATCATGGCGAGGGTTCTAAAATAAAATATATGCGTGCTTCCGATGAAAAAGAAGAAGCTCACTTTATTATAAAAGAAATTCGTAAATTATTAGAAGAAGGTTATCAAAAGAAAGACATCGCGGTTTTCTATCGTACAAATGCCCAATCTCGTTCTTTAGAAGAACAATTTTTAAAAAGCAATATTCCTTATAAAGTAGTAGGTAGTTTTTATTTCTATTCGCGAAAAGAAATTAAAGATTTAATTAGTTATTTGAAACTTATTTTGAATCCTTCTGATGACATTAGTCTTCGAAGAGTTATTAATACACCAAAAAGAGGAATTGGTAATACGAGTATTGATAAGTTAGAAGCTCGGGCTTTAGAAAAGAAAACAAGTATGTTTGAAGCTATTGAAAGTGGTAAAGAACAAAATTTTAAAGATTTGATTACCACTTTACAAGAAGACGCGAAAAGTTTAAGCTTAACCGAATTAGTGGAAGATGTATTAAATAAATCCGGTTTAAGACAAGAACTTGAAAATGAAAAGTCCTTGGAAGCTGAATTAAGACTAGACAACTTAAACGAGTTTAAAAGTATTACCGCTAATTATGAAAAAGAAACTGGTAGTGCTGATTTAGGAGATTTCTTAGAAGAAATTAGTCTTGTGGCTGATATGACAGAACATAAAGAAGAAGGTGACATGGTTACCTTAATGACTCTTCATAGTGCCAAAGGTTTGGAGTTTCCGGTTGTTTTCTTAACGGGGATGGAAGAAGAGTTATTTCCTCACCTAAACAGCTTAATGGAAAAAGATGGGTTAGAAGAAGAAAGAAGACTTTGCTACGTTGGAATAACAAGAGCCAAAGAACGTCTTTATTTAACAAATGCCAGACAAAGAATGCTTTATGGACGTACAAATCAAACGATGCCAAGTCGTTTTCTAGATGAAATATCAGATGATTTGATTGAAAATATGAGTCAGGAACAAAAATTTGTCGTTAAATCTTCTATGTATAATGATAACGATGTATCTTATCAAGTTGGCGATATTGTCATTCATGATATTTTTGGTCGAGGCGTTGTTGTCGGTGTTGATAAAACTTTAATCAGTATCGCTTTTGGCAAACAATATGGTATCAAAAAAATGATGAAAAATCATAAAAGTTTAAGAAAGGTAAGTTAGTTATGAATAGTGTTGATATGTTACAAATAGAAATTTTTAAGAAAGGAAGGGTTGCTAATCTTTTTTATGATGGGGAATTTCCTTATTTATTATGGCAAGACGCTGGATCTGACTCACTTCAAAGAGTTGATATTAATCTATTGAGTTCTTGGAGAAATATTGATAGTACTTTGAAAAGTACTCCTTTAAATAATTTATTAGTTTCTTATCTTAATGGATATTATAGAACTGCTTTGTTTTCAGGAAATGATGTGATGACAATGGCAAATCGTGATTTACGAAATTGCCTTGATTCCATAGAAAATACTCTTAGTGCTAAAAAAGAAACGGCAAATCAAATTGGAGGTTTTACGCGATGAAAAAAACATTACTTGTGATGGCTGCTGGTATGGGAAGCCGATTTGGAGGTCTTAAACAAATAACACCAGTTGATGAAGAGGGAAACTTTATCATTGATTATTCTGTTTTTGACGCGAAAAGAGCGGGCTTTGATACTGTAGTCTTCGTTATTAAAAAAGAAAATTTAAAAGACTTTGAAGAAACAATTGGGAAAAGATTAAAAGATAAGATTGAGGTAAAATATGCTTTTCAAGATAAAGATGATATTCCTATTTCTTTAGATATTTCTAAAAGAGAAAAACCATGGGGAACTGTGCAAGCCGTTTTATGCGCTAAAGATTTAATAGAAGGTTCTTTCATTGAAATTAATGCCGATGATTTTTATGGCAAAGACGCTTTTGTACAAGCTGCTAAATTTTTAGATGAAAATAAAGATGAATTTACTTATGCCAATATTTGTTATCCAATTGGTATGACTATGAGTGCTTATGGTGCCGTTAAAAGAGCTGTTTTAGAGTTAAAAAATAATAAAATTACTTCTATGGTTGAAAGCAGTGTTACTAAAGATGAAAATAAATTTTTAGCAGAACCTTTAATGGGTGGAGATAGTTACAAAATCGATGAAGATACTTTAGTATCCACAAACTTTTTTGCTTTTAAAAAAGATGTGTTTGGTTTACTTGAAGAATATTGGTTAGAATATTTTAACCAAGATGATGACAAAATATTAAAGGGAGAAGTTTTGTTACCTATTTGTTTAGAAAAATATTTACAAGAAAAGAAAATAGAAATATTAGCTTGTCCTACAAAAAGTGAATGGTTTGGAATGACTTATAAAAGTGATTTAGACATGGTAAAAGAAAAAATAAAAGATTTAAAAGCACAAGGAGTATATCCAGAAAAATTATGGGAGTGATAATATGAATCCTGAAGAGAGAATCAAAGAGCTTGTTAAAATATTAGAAAAAGCTAACTATGATTATTATGTATTAGCAAACCCTACGATAACCGACCAAGAATTTGATAAATATTTAAGGGAGCTGGAAAAATTAGAAGAAGCTCATCCAGAATTTGCTAGTGAAAATTCTCCGACAAAACGTGTGGGTGGCGAGGTTATTGATAAATTCAAAAAAATAAAACATCAAATACCTATGCTTTCTTTACCCGATGTTTTTAGTGAAGAAGAAATTATTCTTTTTGACGAAAGAATAAGAAAAAGTGGTTATAATCCTGAATATGTTTGTGAATTAAAAATTGATGGTTTATCTGTTTCTCTTCATTATGATAATGGCGTTTTTAAAACAGGAGCAACAAGAGGAGACGGAATTACTGGCGAAGACATTACTCATAATGTTAGAACGATAAGAACGGTTCCGATGAATTTAAAAAGACCTGAAACGATTGAAGTTCGTGGGGAAATTTATATGCCAAGAGAAGTTTTAACTTCTTTGAATGCGGAACGAGCTAAAGAAAATTTACCCCTTTTACAAAATTGTCGTAATGCCGCGGCTGGTTCTATTCGCCAGCTTGATTCTAAAATTGCGGCGAAAAGAAATTTAAACACATGGATATATCATCTTCCTAATCCTTTAGATTATGGTTTAAAAACACATTATGAAGCTTTAGAGTTTATGAAAAATCTTGGCTTTAAAGTGAATCCGGCTAATAGGATTGTCAAAAGCGTTGACGAAATATTGGCCTTTATCCATGAATATGCCGAAAAAAGACCTAAGTTATCTTACGATATCGATGGTGTTGTTATCAAAGTTAATGATTTAGAGATGCAGGAAAAACTAGGCTTTACCTCTAAATATCCAAGGTGGGCTATTGCTTATAAATTTCCCGCTGAAGAAGTTTTAACAAAATTAACGGATATCATTTATACGGTCGGAAGAACGGGTAAAATAACCCCTAACGCTGTTTTGGACCCTGTTATTGTTATGGGTAGCACCGTTAAAAGGGCGACTTTACACAATGAAGATTACATTTTAATGAAAGACTTAAAAGTAGGCGATACCGTTTCTCTTAGAAAAGCAGGCGATGTTATACCAGAAGTAGTTGAAGCAAAAAAAGAGCGAAGAACAGGAAATGAAACACCTTTTGTCATGATTCAAAAATGCCCTATATGTGGTAGTTCTTTAAAGAAAAAAGAAGGACAGGTAGATTACTATTGTATGAACCCTCTTTGTCCTGCTCGTCATATTGAAGGTCTTATTCATTTTGCTTCTCGTCATGCTATGAATATTGATGGCTTAGGCGAAAGAATTATGGAAGATTTCTTTAACTTAGGTTTTATTAAATCAATTACCGATATTTATCATTTAGATAAACATAAAGAAGATTTAGTGGAACTAGAAGGTTATGGTCACAAAAGTGTGGATAACTTACTTTTAGCTATTGAAAAAAGTAAAGAAAATAGTTTAGAAAGACTTATTTTTGGTCTTGGTATTGAAGGTATTGGAGATAAAACGGCCTTACTTTTAGCGAAAACTTTTAAAACTCTTGATAATTTAATGGCCAAAACAAAAGAAGAACTTTTAGAGATTCGCGATATTGGTCCAACCCTTGCTTTAAATATTTATGATTTTTTCCGGCAGGAAAACAACCAAAAATTGATTTCTGACTTGAAAGAATTAGGACTTAATACAAAATATTTAAAAGAAGAAGCCAAAGAAAACAGTCTTATTAGTGATAAGCGTTTTGTTATAACCGGAACTATTTCCTTTTTAGGAAGAGATGAAATTGAAGCTATCTTAGAAAGTTATAATGGTCATCCATCTAGCAGTGTTTCATCAAAAACAGATGTTGTTATTGTCGGTGAGAATGCTGGCAGCAAATATGAAAAAGCCAAAGCATTAGGCATCCCTATTTGGGATGAAGAAAAATTATATTCCATATTAAAAGATTTAGGTGAAATTTAACCTAAATCTTTTTTAGTCTTCGTAAATCGCATCAATATAATAAATAGGGCGACCTTCTTTAAAATATTGTTTTTCATAATTGGTCATAATATTAGGAATTTGTAGTTCGTCATGATGTAGGTCCATACTTACTCTTTTAAAAGTATACCAATAAGCTGAAAGATACTCAATAGAACGAGCAATGTAACCTTTATTATCTGTTTTGACAATAATATGTTTTTTCTTTTTAAATATTTTATCGTAAAGTTTCAAATAAACAGGATGAGTTAATCTTTTTCTTTCATCAATTTTTTTGGGCCATGGTTCTGGAAATGTAAGATAAATAGTATCAATTTCTTTGCCAAACACTGTATCTAAATAAGTCGCGTCCATACAAATTAGTTTTAAATTAGGCAAATTTTTATTATTTAAATTATTAACAGCATTTACCATTTGTGATTCGTTAATTTCAATTCCTATAAAGTTTTTATTAGGGTAAGTTTTAGCCATATCAATAATAAAATCACCTCTACCCATACCAATTTCAATACATATAGGGTTATTATTTTTGAATACATCTTTCCACTTATTTTTAAAGTTTTTGGGGTTTGTTACGAGATAGTTTGATTTTTTGATGATATCTTCAGCATTTTTAATTTTAATATATTCCATAATTTTGTCCGTCCTTTTCGCTCTTTATTATAGCATAGGAATGGTAAAAAACCTAGACAATCTGGTTTTTTAAAAACAATGTCAAAATAGTATAGTTTTTAATGTAAACTTATCAAAAAATAGCGATGAATAGAAAATATTAATGTAAAATAAAGATAGAATTAAAATATAAAAGTGAGGTAAGTAGGGCATGATAAGGTTATTTTTCATAAAAAGCAAATTAAAAAATAAAAATTTGATAAATAACAATGACGATAAAATATTAGAAAAATATATAAAAATTGCCAAGAATTCAAAAGAACAAATATTACATGAATTTAATACAAATATAGAAAAAGGTTTAACAACAAAAGAAGCTAATTTACGTTTAGAAAAAGATGGGGAAAATGTTGTTGTTAGTGATGATAAACACTCCTTTATATATTTCTTTATAAATTCTTTTAATGATAAATTTATTTTTATTCTCCTTCTTTTAGCGATAATAAATAAATTAGTCGGCAGTGATACGATAGGTACGATTATTATTTTAGCTATTGGTTTTATAAGTGCAATGATAAAATTCTTCCAAAATTATTCTACTTATAAGTTTAATAGAAAATTAAAAAGTGAAATGTTTTCAACAGCAATTGTTTTAAGAAACGGTAAAGAAGTAAGTCTTAGAACAGAAAAAGTTGTTAAAGGAGATATTATTCATTTAAATGCTGGGGCTATTATTCCAGCCGATGTCATTATTATAGAAAATAAGGATTTATTTTTAAATCAATCTGTTTTTACAGGAGAAAGTGCACCGATTGAGAAAAAAAACTTATTTAATGATACGAATGAAATATTTTCTTTATCGAATGTATGCTTGATGGGAACAAGTGTTATAAGTGGTAATGCAATTGCTGTTGTTATTAATACAGGCTTTAAAACTTATCTGGGAAGCATGGGTAAACAAATTGATAACCAAAGAGAAATGACAAATTTTGAAAAAGGAATGAATGAAATCACAAAGTTATTAATTAAATATATGGTTGTGGTTTCCATCGCTGTCTTTTTCATTTATGCTTTTATTCGTAAAGATATTTTAGAGGCCATTTTATTTTCTTTGTCTGTCGCGGTAGGTATTACGCCCACGATGTTACCTATGATTGTGAATGTGAATTTAACTAAAGGAACAAAAACGCTTGCAAAGAAAAAAACATTAGTGAAAAACATTCAAGCTATTCAAAATTTGGGTGCTATTGACGTTTTATGTACTGACAAAACAGGAACATTAACCTTAGATAAAATTGTTTTACAAAAATACATTAATGTTGAAGGAAAAGAAGATTTATCTATATTAGAATATGCTTTTTTAAATAGTTACTATAGTACGGGCATGAAAAATCTGGTTGATAAAGCGATTATAACTTATGGTCTAGAACATAAGATAAAAGATCAAATCGTGACTTATGAAAAAATAGATGAAATACCCTTTGACTACACTAGAAAAAAAGTAAGTGTTGTTGTTAAACATGAAAACCATTATAGAATTATTACCAAAGGAGCTTTAGAGGAAATATTAAAGGTTTGTAAGGATGTTAAGATTAATGAAACATATAAACCATTAACAAAAGATATGCTGGAAAGTATTAATAAAAATGCTGAAAGCCTTGCTAAAGAAGGTATGCAAGTCATTGCACTTGCTTCTAAAAAAGAATATCGAGGTAAAGATATTTTTGATAGTAATGATGAAAAAGATATGACATTTATCGGATTTGTTGCTTTTTTAGATCCACCTAAAAAAGAAGTTAAAAGTATCATTCAAAAGTTAAATGAATATGGCGTAACCACTAAAATTTTGACCGGGGATAATCCTTATGCTACAGAAAATATTTGCCATTTAGTAGGAATAGAAAATAAAGAAATATTACTTGGTTCAGATATTGATAAAATGGATGATACCAAACTTTCCAAAAAGGTAGAAGAAGTAAATGTTTTTGCTAGAATGAATCCTTTACAAAAAGAGAGAATAATAAAAATACTTAGACAAAATGGCCATGTTGTTGGTTATATGGGGGATGGTGTAAACGATGCCCCATCATTACATAATGCGGATGTAGGAATCTGTGTAAATACAGCCACGGATATTGCCAAAGAAGCAAGTGATATCATTCTATTAGAAAAAAGTTTAAAAGTTGTGTTTAATGGGGTTATCGAAGGAAGAAAAGTATACGGTAACATCATAAAATATATGAAAATGGCTTTAAGCTCGGATTTTGGTGATGTCTTTAGTATTTTTCTTGCCAGTATTTTCTTACCATTTCTACCATTATTACCTATTCAAATGTTGATTCAAGATTTCTTGTATGATTTTTCTCAAATCGGTATACCTTATGATAATGTTGATGAAGAATTTTTACTTAAACCTAAAAAGTGGAACACTAAAGGATTAGGAACATTCATGAATGTGATGGGACCAGTAAGTTCTATTATTGATGTTTTAGCTTTTTTAAGTTTTTGGTTTATCCTTGGTTACAACCAAATGGCAAGTGAAAGTTATTTTCAAACGGCTTGGTTTGTGGAGTGTTTGATAAGTGAAACTTTAATTATTCATTTTATCAGGACGTCCAAAGTTCCTTTCGTTCAGTCAAAAGCAAATCCTATATTAACGTGTTTAACTACAGTTACGGTAGTAGGGACAATACTTGCTCCAATAGTTTTACATAATATTAAATCTTTTCATTTTGAATTATTGCCACCATTATACTATGTGCTAGTAATGGGCTTAACTGTTTTATATGTAATTTTAGTTCAAATTGTAAAGAAAATATACATTAAGAAATTTGGAAACTGGTTGTAAAATATCTAAATTTCTACTTTAAAGTAAGTAGCTAACAAAAAGGACATACTTACTTTTTTGTTCTTTCATAAAGAAAATAAACTCCGATTGTAGATTATATTGTTTTGTAAAATTGTAAGAAAATTAATTTTGTATCATACAGAATACAAAATTTTCCTTAAAATTATAATTTGAATAATTACTGATGTTTAGTATAATAATAACAGATTAATGTATTTACTAATTTAGTATGAAAATATATATATTTAAAAAAGTAAAGACAGCAAGCACTGTAAAAAAAGGCGTGAGGAAAATGATAAAATTATCAGAAATAATAGAAGCTCTAGAAGATGTTGATATTAATATGTCCGCGTATTATAATACTAAAACAAATGAAATACTGTGGCAAAATGGTATTGAGCCAGAATATTCGACTTATAAAAAAGAGGATGAATTTAATGATGAAGTTATCTTTATGTTTGATTTTACTTCTAAAAATGATTATGATATTATGCTTCAGTTTATTTATACGATAGATAACATTGAGTTAAAAATGTTTTTGATATCTCAAGTAAATGGTCGTGGTGCCTTTAAAAGATTTAGAATAGCTATTGATACTTATAGTTTAACTGAAAAATGGTATAAGTTTAGGGATGAAAAATATAAAGAAATTGCTATCAATTGGTGTGAAGATAATCACATTAAATATGAAAAAGATTGTTAAATAAAAAATGAAAAAAGCTGTACGAAATTACTTTATTTCATTATAGCCCTTATTTTAGTGATTTTTTATCAATTATTTCAATGTATTTTATTGAATGTATTAAAACGGATAAGCCAAGTAAAAAATCAAGAATATCTGCAGATAATATAGTAAGCATCATCAGTATTCCAATAATTATCCCAATTATACCAGCTTTTTATTTCCTTTTTTTGCCTCATTATAACCTATAAATAAAATCACAGCGTATACAAGTGAAAAAAAATTAGCCTTATTTATAAGTGTAAAAAAGAAAATTATTAATTCCAATATAAATAATACTAGCATATCATTTTTTAAATTTTTTTGTGCCTTCTCAAACTCCGTCATTTGTTTACCTCCTATCTTCAAGATTATTATAGCATACGCTTTGATATAATGTGAAATTTTAAAAACTATTAGTAATTTAGAATGTAGTTTTTTCAAAATGGATATGTCATAAAATTGTTTATAAATGATTTAATAATGGTAAAAAATATATATTTACTAATACCCTACAGGGGTGTTATAATGCTTTTAGCAGAGCTAAAAAAACTCTAAAATAAGTTAGGAGTCTTTATGTATGTAACTTACATTAAAATAGATGGTATCCATTGTGATAATTGTCGTAAAAAGATAAAAGAAAAATTATTAAAAGAGAAAGATATAAAAAAGTAGAGATAAATAAAAATATAGCTAAAATTACTTCTTCTAAAAAGTTAGATGATGAAAACTATTTCGAGGTGAAAAAATGAAAAAAATAATTTTAAGAATAGAAGGTATGACTTGCAGTGCTTGTTCAAGTAGTCTTGAAAAATATTTACTAAAACAAAAAGGCATTGAGGATGCTTTAGTAAATTTAGTCATGTCTTCTGCAAGTATAAGTTATGACGATAGTCTTACCGAGGATGATTTAAATCAATTTGTGAAAGAAGCTGGTTTTAAATCCTTAGGTGTTTATCAAGAGCAGGAAGAAAAAGAGTCTCATAAAAAAGTGTACTTTGCTATTAATGGCTTACTAGCATTATTTGTTTTATATGTTTCTATGTCTCACATGGTTCATTTGCCTGTCATACCTTTTCTAAATATGATGACATATCCTTTGAATTACGCGTTTTGTTTATTTATGTTTAGCTTCTATTTCTTATATTTTGGTAGAGACATTATTATAAGTGGTATCAAAAATATTAAATATAAATCGCCCAACATGGATACACTTGTTATGTTGGGGGTTATGGCAAGCTTTTTATTAAGTACTTTTAACTTAGGAATGATTTTAAAAGGAAATACCGATTATGTTGAGAATCTATATTTTGAAAGTGTCTGTGTTATTCTTTACTTGATTAAATTTGGAAGATATATAGATAATATCAGTAAGGAAAAAACAAAAGAAGCCATAAAAGGATTAGTAACTATCACCCCTAATAAAGCCCTTCTTTTTAAGGATAATGCAGAAAAAGAAGTATCTATAGATGAGGTAAAAAAAGGAGATATTTTAATAACAAGACCTGGAAATCGCTTTGCCGTAGATGGCATCGTGGTTAAAGGACATTCTCATGTTGATGAATCTTTTATCAGTGGGGAATCAACGCCTGTAAAAAAAGGTGAAAATGATAAAGTTGTCGCGGGTTCTATTAATTTAGACGGTGAAATTTTTTATAAAGCTGTAAATATTGGCAAAGATTCTACCATATCAGAAATTGTTAGATTAGTCGTCGAAGCTACCAATACGAAAGCCCCTATCGCGCGTATTGCCGATAAAGTAAGTGGTGTTTTTGTTCCAATTGTTATTGTTCTTTCTCTTTTAACATTTATTATTCACTTGTTATTAGGATTTACTTTTAGTGATTCTATTGTTTATCTTGTCAGTGTTCTTGTTTGTGCTTGTCCTTGTGCTTTAGGGCTTGCTACTCCTCTTGCAATTGTTGTCAGTGAAGGATTATGTGCTAAAAATGGAATTTTAGTAAAGAAATCAGCGATACTTGAAAATGCAAACAAAGTAAATGTTGTTGTTTTTGATAAAACAGGCACTTTAACTTATGGTAATTTAAGAATTTCTAAAGTAATAAATAAATCTTCTTATTCTGAGGACGATTTATTAAAACTTGTTTCTTCTTTAGAGATAAAATCTACCCATCCTATTGCTGGTGCCTTTAAAACTTATTTAGAAGATAATACTTTAAAAACATTAGAAGTCGAAAATTTTAAAAATATTCTCGGCGTAGGCTTATCAGGAAAAATAAATGATAAAGAATATTTGCTAGGTAGTCATAAAATTTTAGAACAATGTCATATTGATAATGAACTTTTAAGTGATGAAGAAGATTTATCACAAAATGGTAATAGTATTGTTTATGTTATTGAAAATAAAAAGATTATTGCTCTAATCGGTGTAAAAGATATTATTAGAGATAATGCTAAGGAAGTTGTAAAAAAACTAAAAGAATTAAATAAAGAAGTCATTATGCTAACAGGTGATAATGAAGTAACCGCTAAAAATATTGCTCAAAGTATTGGTATAGAAAAGGTCATTCCAGAGGTGTCTCCTAAGGATAAAGCAGAAGAAATAAAAAAATTAAAAGCCAAAGGTCTAAAAGTAATGATGGTAGGAGATGGTATCAATGACGCGCCAAGTTTATCCATTGCTGATATTGGGGTCAGTTTAAATTCTGCTATTGACATTGCAGCTGATTCGGCGGATGTTATTTTGATGCGAAATGATTTGAATTCTATTTATCATTTATTTGATATTAGTCAAAAAACATTGCATAATATAAAAGGCAATTTGTTCTGGGCTTTTTTCTATAATGCTTGTATGATACCAATCGCCTGTGGCTTGTTTGAATTTATAGGTGTTAAAATGAACCCGATGCTTGCTGGTCTTGCGATGACCTTATCTAGTTTTACTGTCATAATAAATGCTTTAAAACTAAAAAAATGGAAAGGAAAATAAAATATGTTTCATAAAAAGATTAGAAAAATAGTTACGATTGAAGGCATGATGTGTAATCATTGTAAAAATAAAGTAGAAAGTTCTTTAAAAGAACTAGAAAATGTGACGAAGGTTAAAGTGAATTTAGCTAATAAAAAGGCTGAAATTTATTCAAATGCCGTGATTAGTGATGAAGATATTAAAAAAACTATTACTAATCTTGGTTACCAAGTAACTAATATTGAAGGAAAATGATTATGAAAAAGATAGGTGTTCTTCTAATACTATTTACTTTTACTTTTTCGGTAACTGGATGTAATTAAAAAGAAACAGAGATAACTGATGATGAAAAAGTTAAGGAGGAAAAATAATGGGCTATTTAGATGAGTATATTTTAGAAGTTAAAAAATACATTGCAATACATCCTGATATAACAGAACTAGAACTTATAAGATATGTTTACTTAACTCTTGGTGAAAGATTATCTTTTAATGAAAAATTTTTGCCATTTGGAAATAGTAAAACAAGACAAAATATGTATAAATATCATAGTCAATTTAAAAATGATTTAGAAGAATGCTTGAAAAACGCCAAAATCATCTGTAAATCTTCTTCTTATATTTTAGAATATATCTTAAGGTCTTTTACAGTGGATATTAAAACATTAGTGGATCAAGATGATATAAGAAAATGTCCTCATGTTTATAATATGATAAAGCAAAAAGATGGTCGGACTTATTTTGTTGATCTTCAAGAAGATTTATATAATATTCAATCTCATTATTTTACGAAAAATTTTGGTATTGATTCTATCAAAGAAATGAATATGGTTATTTCAAGATTCGAACAAGAACAAATAGATAGAAAAATTGGATATATTTCATCTGATTATTATTATGCAGATGAATATTTATATTTAATTAGGCTCATTTCTGATTCTATTTCTAATTTTGGAGAAAGGGTACAATTTATTTTAGAGAATATCGACTTTTATACTTTAGAAAAGATGGGATATACGGATATAGAATGGCATCATAAAACAATATTGGAACATTTTTTTAATAAAGATGAATTTGATTATCAAAAATCAACGGGAAAAATCAGAATGATAGACTGTTATAAAGATATAAATGGGGAACGGAAGTATATTCTTTGTATATCTGTTCAAACTGGCCAAGTAACAGACATTTATTTATATAATAGAAAACGAGCCAAATATTGTAAAGTGGATATTAGTAATTTTGCTCATGCTGTTAAAAACGGTTTAATTGTACATAATTGTTCAGTGCCCAATTTAAATAGAATTTTAAAAAAAATCAATTAACTGCAATTTGATTTTTAGTTTGTTCAACTCCTAGTTGATTTATATAATTATGAAAAATATTTATAATGGTGACTAGGAGATAAAAAAATGAAAAAACGATTATTTTAAATATCGAAATTTATCTATAACAGGAGAAATACTTTCTGAAGAAAAAGAATTATTTGATAAATTTTATCAAAATACCAAGGCATGATTCAATAATTGTTAAAACGACAATAACATATTTAGGTAATTATCATACAATACTTTAGGTGATAAATATGGCTAAAAAAATTGTGATTGACGCAGGTCACGGGGGAGATGATCCTGGAACAAGTGCCAATGGTATTATAGAAAAAAATAAAACGTTGGAAATAAGCAAATATTTACATAAAAGGTTTGATGAACTTGGCATTGAAAATAGTATGACAAGAACAGATGATAGTACCTTAGGTCCAAAAGAAAGACCAATAAAAGCACAAAATTTTTATGGGAATGGGAATGATGTTTTACTTATATCCAATCACATTAATGCCGGTGGTGGTGATGGTGCGGAAATTATTTATGCTTTGAGAAATAATGATAAATTGGCTAAGACAATAGCAAATGAATTTATTCGCTCAGGCCAAAATGTTCGTAAGTATTATCAAAGAAGATTGCCAAGTGACCCATCTAAAGATTATTACTATATTTTAAGAGATACCCCTAATAATGAATCTATTATTGTTGAATATGGCTTTGCGGATAGTACAGGTGATGATGCCAATCTTTTAAAAAATAATTGGCAAGAATTGGCGGAAGCTGTTGTAAGAGGAGTTGCTAATTACTTAGGAGTTACGTATACACCAAGTAGTGGCTCGTCTAATACTTATATTGTAAAACCAGGTGATACTTTATGGACGATTGCTAGAAAATATGGTGTGACAGTTTCAGAATTAAAAGAAAAAAATAATTTAACAAATAATAGTTTATCTATTAATCAAGTTTTAATTATCCCAATTAAAGATGAAGATAATGAAAGTACATATGTTGTTCAAAAAGGTGACAATCTTTATAGTATTGCCAACCGGTTTAATCTAACGGTTAATGAATTAAAGGACTTAAATAATCTTACAAGTGATTTTTTAAGCGTAGGCCAAACTCTTAAGGTTAAGAAAAACAGTCAGAGTTCTTCAGGAAATACCTATATTGTAAAACCAGGTGATAACTTATATCAAATTGCCTTAAAAAATAACACAAGTGTTGATGAACTTAAAGCATATAATAACTTAACAAGTAATCTTTTAGGTGTAGGGCAAATCCTTAAAATTCCAACTAGTACCGAGAATACTATTTATACTGTTTCTAAAGGCGACAATCTTTACTCCATAGCAAGAAAGTACAATACTACAGTTGATGCCATAAAAAAGCAAAATAATTTAACAAGTAATTTATTAAGTATTGGTCAAAAACTCATAATACCATAAAAAAGCAGTTCATATATTGAGCTGTTTTTTTAAAATCGTTAATTATAAATTTCACTACATTGACCTTTTTGAGGATTATAAAAACAATGTCCTTTATAACTACCAGCAAGAGGTTGGGTATACCAAGTTGATTTACAACCTTTATTCTTAGAAGGAGCATAAAACCATAAGGCGTGTGTAGCTGGATAATAATATTCTCCTTTTAAAATTCTTTCAGCTAAGTTTTTTTCTAATTTTGTTGGACTAGCTTGGAATAAAGAACTATTTATACCCACAAATTGATTAGGTTGATAAATGGCATCATATATTGTATTGATGTTTTTAAATGTATAACAATTTGCTAAGGCTCTATTTACAACGACATTTCCAACCATAAGCATACCAAGGTCACCTTCAGCTAATGCTTCAGCCCGCATAATTCTGGCTAATAATTCTTTTTCCTTTGCTGTATATTGAATAATCATAATAATCACCTAAAATAGTGTATGTAAAATTTTCTTAATTGTTTTTTATATGCTATCTACAAGTATAAAATAATAATTTAAAGAGGAGAAAAATTTGAAAATACAAATAATTAGTTCAGGAAACATGTGGACAAAATTTAATAGTGCTTGTAAGTATTTATATCGTTTAGGAATTAATCCTATAAATGTAAATATTTATTTTGTGATTGTATGCTAGATATAGGAAGTAAGTCTCATCAAGGAATTGATAATTGTAAAAATTTTGTGGATAACTACAATTCAGTCTCGAAAGATAAAAAGAAAAAGAAAAAGTTAATGACTCCGCAAGAAATTATTGCTACGAATTCTTATCATTTGAAATAAATGAGGCAAGTTGGAAACTCTAAAAAAATACTAGAAATATCCCAGCAGGTATGTTATAATGAACTTGCTTTTGTTTTTTAGAGGCGTGGTATAATGGTAGCATAGGAGTCTCCAAAACTTTTGATGGGAGTTCGATTCTCTCCGCCTCTGCCAGAAGGTAATAAGCTCTGATGAGGAGTTAATAAATTAAAATACGGATGAGAGAAATTTCCCGTATTTTTTTTGGATAAAAGAAAATTATGAATGCCCTGAAAGGCGTTAATTCTACCTTCATCTATGCGTGTCAAAATAAAACATATAAAAACATTGAAATGTAAGTCGGAGAAATAAGCGCCTATGAAGATACATATCATTTAGGTGAAAAAATATAAAATGACTGTTTAGATACTGTTATCATAATTAAAATAGATTGACAAACCATTTCTTTTATGCGAGAATTGAGGTGCATTTGGGAGTTATGTAACTCCGTTATAAAAAAGTGTTGAATGTAGGAGTAGTTATTTATCCTGTTTCAAAGAGAGATGAGGGTTGGTGTAACTCATTAGCAGAAAATAATGAAAAAAACTACAGGAGCTTAATCGGGTAGTTTCGATAAAAACTTTAAAGAGCATATTAAAATAATATGAACTAAGGTGGTACCGCGGATTTAACAGTTAATTCGTCCTTAAAGGATGAGTAACTGTTTTTTTATGGAAAGAGGTAAAACTATGAGAGAATTAACAGAACAAGAAAAAGTAAGAAGAGAAAAGTTAACAGAAATAGCAAAAGTATGTAATCCTTATCCGGATAGTTTTAAAAGAACACATACTTTAAAAGAAGCCAAAATGCTAGATGATGGTACAACAGATGTTAGTGTTTGTGGTCGTATTATCTTTATGCGTAAAATGGGAAAATTATCATTTGTTCGTATTAGAGAATTAGAAGGAGACTTACAATTAGAACTAAAAGTGGATGAAATTGGCGAAGAAAAATATGATTTCTTCAAAAAATTAATTGATTCAGGTGATTTTATTGGGGCAACAGGCGAAATCTTTACTACGCAAACAGGTGAAAAAACTTTACGAGTAAAAGACTATCAATTTTTAGGTAAGGCTTTAAGACCATTACCAGAAAAGTTTCATGGCCTACAAGACACAGAACTTAAATATCGTAACCGTTATGTCGATTTAATTATGAATCAAGAATCACGTAACGTTTTCTTAGGACGTAGTAAATTTTATGCTTTTTTACATCGCTATTTAGGGGAAAATGGTTTCTTAGAAGTAGAAACACCTATTATGCAAACCGCGGTAAGTGGTGCAGCAGCTAAACCATTTTTTACTCATCACAATGCTTTAAATTTAGATATGAATTTAAGAATTGCTCCAGAAACATATTTGAAACAATGTATTGCTGCTGGCTTTGACCGTGTTTATGAAGTGGCAAAATGTTTCCGTAACGAAGGAATGGATACGGAACATCTTCAAGAATTTACGCAAGTAGAATGGTATGTTGCATACTGGAATTTTGAAGACACCATTGTTTTCTTCCAAGATTTTATAAAAAATGCTCTATTAGAACTTATTGGTACGACAACAATTAATTATCGTGGTAATGAATTATCTTTTGATGGTAATTGGGAAAGAATAAACTATATTGCTGCTATGAAAGAATTATTAGGTGACGATTTCCTAGAAATTGAAGAACCTGAAAAATTAAAAGAACTTGTTATAAATAAGGGATTATTTACTATGGAAGATTTAAATGAATATAAATCTATTAGTCAAATTATTGACTTTGTTTATAAGAAAAAAATTAGAGCTAACATTGTTGGTCCAACGATTCTTTATAATTATCCAGCTGTTTTAAAACCACTTGCGAGAAGAAATGATGAAGACAAAAACGCTGTTGATGTTTTCCAAGTTGTTGTTTGTGGTACAGAAATTTGTAATGCTTATTCAGAATTAGTTGACCCAGAAATTCAAAGAGCAAATTTTGAAGAACAAGCTAAAGCTAAGAGTCAAGGCGATGATGAAACTATGGAACTTGATGAAGACTTTATGGGAGCTATGGAACAAGGAATGCCACCTATCTCTGGTTTAGGTTTTGGTATAGACCGCTTAATGATGCTTATTTATAATCAAGAGTCTATTCGTGATGTGGTTTTATTCCCAACTATGAAAAAAGGAAATACAAATAATAAAGAATCTGTGATTAAAACTAATTCTATAAAAGAAGAATTAAAAACAGATTTCAGTCATGTTGTCATTGAACCATTATTTAAAGACTATGTTGATTTTGAAAACTTCAGTGCTTGTGATTTTAGAGCTGTTAAAGTAAAAGACTGTGTAGCTGTGCCTAAGAGTAAAAAATTATTACAATTTACACTTGATGATGGAACAGGCGTTGATAGAACTATTTTGAGTGGAATTCATGCTTATTATGAACCAGAAGAATTAATTGGTTCGACTTTAATTGCTATTTTAAATCTACCTCCAAGAGCGATGATGGGAATATCTTCTTGTGGAATGCTTCTTTCTTGTGTTCATGAAGAAAATGGAGAAGAAAAGTTAAACTTAATTCAAATTGATAATAATATTCCAGCTGGAGCAAAATTGTATTAATTTAGAGTCTACCAAGGGCTCTTTTTCTATGGTTAATAATTCTTTTATAAAATGTAAAAAAACTTTTTAAGATGTGGTTCTTTTAAAACTAACTATAACCCACGGTCAATGTTATCGCTCTTTTTTCTTCGATACAATTAATCTGGGTGTTGTGAATGAATCATTATGATAAAATGCTTAATTTAGCAAATAATATTAAAAGATATCGTTTAGAAAGAGGGCTTACACAAGAAGCTTTTGCTGAAATGATAAATAAAACGGCTAATTATGTTAGTCAATTAGAAAATGCACATAAAGGAATTCAACTTAGAACGGTATTTGATATTGCAGATGCTTTAGAAGTTCCCGTCAAAGAATTATTTACCGAATGTGCCCCAGTTGTGGGTAAAATTACAAAATACAAGAAGGTTCATCATTAATCTTCTTTTTTTCACAGAAATTTCATCAAACGACATCTTAAAAGGTCTTTAAAATACTAACTTTTGTGCTATAATTTAAATGGAGGAGGATTAGGATGAAGAAAATGTTTAAAGAACATGATCTTGTAAAAATCATTGGTATTATGTTACTTCTTGTTGTTGTTTTATCTTGGATTATTCCTACAGGAACTTTTTCAAGTGGCGCAACATTCACAGAAGGTGAAATGGGACGTTTAGGACTAGGCCATTTATTTTATGGGTTTAGTTACGCCATTCAAAATTATGCCATTCAAATTGGATTTTTACTAATGGTTGGAGTTTTTTATGGAGTTGTGTCTAAAACGGAAGGCTATAAGGAATTTGTTAATCGCCTTGCTAAAGCTTTTAAAGGTAAAGAAATTCTTGTAAGTTTAATTATTTCATTTATAATTGTTTTACTTACATCTGTTTTAAATAATACTTTTGTGTTAATTGTATTTATGCCTGTTTTAATTACTATACTTCGCAAAATGGGACTAGACAAAATAAGCTCTTTTGCTATCACGTTTGGTTCTATGTTAGTAGGTGTTTTAGGCGCTACTATTGGTACAGAAGGGTTAGATGCTTTCGTTAATTATATTGGTTACGGAGGATCTGAAGTTACTTTAACAACCGAACTTGGTATTCGTATTGGTATTGCTTTCTTAGCTTATGCAGTATATAGTTTCTTTAATTATTTATATATTAAAAAACTAGTTCCTGCTAAAGATAGCAGTGAGGAAGCAAAAGACGATGCATTCTATGTAGAAGATTCTAAAAAGAAAGGAAAAGCAAAAATTTGGCCAGTTGCTGTAATGTTTGGTATTCTTTTTGTTTTAGCCGTTTTAGGATTTGTTTACTGGAATAAATCTACAGGTTCTAGTACAAAAATCTTTGGTCTTGAAATTTTTGATAATTTCTTTGAATGGATTGAAGGTATTAAAATAGGTGATGTAGCTATTATCTCTTCTTTCTTTGGAGGAGAAGCCTTACCTAATATGTCAGCTAAATTATTCCCTGAATTTGGTAGTTGGTATTTATTTACTTATTCTATTTTCTTAGCTATTACTGTTCTTGTTGTTAAATTTGTTTCTAAAATGAAATTTAATGATATGTTAACAAATGCTTATGAAGGAATTAAAGTAATGATTAAACCTACTTTGTTCTTGATTTTAGCTTACATGATGTTTGTATTATTATATTGGTCTCCAATACTTACAACTGTTATAAACGAAGTTGGAAAGTTAGTTGGAAAATCATTTGCACCAATAGCATTTTTAGACTTCTTTAAGATAACAATACCAACCCCACTTGTTGTATCTTTCCAAGCAATACTTGCCTCAATCTTTAATACTGATTTTGCTTATATCGGTTATTCATTGAGCTATGCTATTGGAAGCTTTACAGGAACTGAAGGAAATATTGTATTCTTAATTTATACAACTATTTATGGTCTTGTTCAATTCATAACTCCTATAAGTGTTTTCTTATTATTTGGTCTTTCTTATATGGATATTCCATACAAGAAATGGCTTGGATATATTTGGAAATTCTTTGTAGTTATGTTAGCTAGTTTACTTATTATTTTCAACATTTTATGGTTGATATAAAAAATAACAAATAGGCTCTTGCTTATTTGTTGTTTTTTTTGTAATATACCTTTCGGAGGGATATATTATGGAATATAAAAAATTAGATAATGATCATTATGTAATGCGCCTTAATAAAGGTGAAGAGGTTATAGAGCAATTAAAAATCTTTGCAACTAACGAAAATGTTTTAACCGGGGAAATTACTGGTATTGGTGCTAGCAATAAAGTTGAAATTGGCTTATTTAATACAGAAACTAAAGAGTATAAAACAACGGTCAAAGAAGGAATGTTTGAAGTTACTTCTTTATTAGGAAATATTTCTCGAAAAGATGGTGAAGTTTATCTTCATTGTCATATTAACTTTGCAGATGCTTCACTAAATACATTTGGAGGTCATCTTGTAAAATGTTATATTTCCGCAACTTGTGAAATTATTATTACCGTTATTCATGGTGAAGTTGGTCGTCGTTTTGATAAAGAAATTGGTTTAAACTTATTTCAATTTTAATAAAAATGAATAAATAACGAAAAAAATCCTCATTACATTCATAGAATGATTAAGGAGGATTTTTTTATGTTTGAAAATTTTGGCATAGAAGTTTCAATTATCTTAAAAAATGCAGAAAAAGAACGTTATAATCTAAGGCATCCTTATGTTGGAACAGAACACTTATTATTATCTTTACTTAAATATGATGAAGATATTGCAAGTCTTCTTCAAAAATATAATATTACCTATGATTTATTTAAAGAAGAACTTATTAATACCATCGGGATGGCCAGCCGCCCTCAAGAACTAAATCTTTATACACCAATGCTACGTGATGTGTTAGAACTTGCTTTACTAGATGCAAATGAGAAAAGTAATAAAAACGTTACTTCAAAACACCTTTTAAAAGCATTGATTGATGAAGAAGAGGGAATTGCCTATCGTCTTTTAGAACGTATGGATGTGCCTTTTGATGAGGTATATAACTATTTAAAAAAAGAAACTTTTTCTAAAGAAAGTAAAAAAAACTTAGAAATTTATAAGGTTGGTTTACGAATGAATGAAATGGTTAATAAAAATGAAAAAGTTGTTGGTCGTGATAAAGAAATCAAACTTCTTTTAGAAACACTTTTACGAAGGCAAAAAAATAATCCTTTATTAATAGGAAAAGCAGGAGTAGGCAAAACAGCCTTAGTAGAAGAACTTGTAAGAAGAATAAAAAAGAAAGAAGTTCCTGAAGAATTACAAAATTATGAAGTGATTGCCTTAGAAATGGGAGCTTTAGTTGCGGGAACAAAATATCGGGGTGAATTTGAAGAGCGTTTGCAAAAAATAATCAAAGAAGTAATGAATGAAGGGAATATTATTTTATTTATTGATGAGATACATACGATGGAAAATGCAGGTGGTGCTGAAGGTGCCATCGCCGCTTCTGACATTTTAAAACCATATCTAGCAAGAGGAGACTTAAAAATTATAGGCGCGACGACAATTGAAGAATATCACACCTACTTAGAAAAAGATAAAGCCTTAGATAGAAGATTTGAACATATTTTACTTGAAGAACCTAATGAAGAAAATATGAAAATTATTTTAAAGGCTGTCATACCTTGTTATGAAAATCATTATCATATTAAAATTTCCAATCAAAACATCAATGACTTTTATGATTTAGCCAACGAATACCTTTTTGATAAATGTAATCCTGATAAAACAATTGAACTTATTGACTCCGTATGTTCTAAGGTGAAACTTAAAAATTCGTTTAAGAAAAAAGATACCTCTGATTTAGAACTTACTCGTAAAAGAAAAGAAGCTTATTTAAAAAAAGGCGATTTTGAAAATGCCATAAAAGAGGCCAATTTAGAAAGTGAAATTAAAGCAAGTTTAGTAAAAAATAAAGATGTTCAACCCTTAAAAATAACTAAGGATGATATTTTAGATGTCATTGAAGCTAAGACACATCGAAATATCAAAGAGAGTAAAAAAGAAATCAAAAAAAGGTTGCAAAAAAATCTTTTTGCTAAATTATTAGGCCAAGATAAAGTTTTAAATGAATTATTAGAAAATTTAAATTTAAACAAACGAATACCGCAAAGTTTTTTACTTTTGGGACCAAGTGGTGTTGGCAAAACAGAAACCGTTAAAATTGTGAGTGAAATTTTACAAACAAAACTTTTACGAATTGATATGAGTGAATATATGAGTAAAGAAAGTATTAATAAATTGATTGGCGCTCCGTCTGGATATGTTGGTTATAACGAGCCTTATGTTTTTGAAAGTTTAAAATGTGAGCCTAATGCAACCATTTTATTTGATGAAATAGAAAAGGCTCATCCTGACGTATTAAATTTACTTTTGCAAATTTTAGATGAAGGTTTTATAACGGATAATAAAGGAAATAAAATAAGTTTTAATCATACCCTTATTTTTTTAACAAGCAATGTAATGGGAAAGCAAAAAGTTGGTTTTTCAAAAGCCACGGAAACATCTTTAGACGGTCTTTTATCTCGTGAACTTTTAGGTCGCATTGATAAAGTCCTTGTCTATGACCATATTTCATCATCGGTTGCAGAAGAATATATCAAAAAAGAACTTAAAAATAAAAGTATTAGTAGTGCTGAAATTTTAAAAGAAGCCAATATAGAAAAATATGGCATGAGAGAAATCAAACATCTTGTTTCCAAATATAATCGTAAGGAAGAACTTACCACGTTGTAGTTCTTTCTTTTTATATATAATTTCTATATAATAAGGAAAGGAGGATGAAAGATGAAGATAAATAAATTAGTTGTAGGTGAGTTACAAGAAAACTGTTATATTCTCATAAATGAAAAAAATGAAGCCTTAGTTATAGACCCAGGGGATGAAAGTGAAAAAATTTTATCATTTTTAAAACCCTATCAGGTTGTTGGCATTTTGGTAACTCATCACCACTTTGATCATGTTGGTGCCTTAAACGCTTTATTAGAATATTATGATTTAAAAGAAAATGAAGTTAATGGAGACTTTTCCTTTAGGAAAATTAAAACTTTGGGCCATACGATGGATTCTTATTCTTATTATTTTGAAAAAGATAATGTTGTTTTTGTCGGAGATTTTATTTTTGCTGGCACCATTGGCCGTACTGATTTAGGCGGTAGTAATAAGGAAATGAAAAAATCTTTAGAAAGTTTTATAACAACTTTTCCATTAGATGTGACAATTTATCCAGGCCATGGGGAAAGTACAACTTTAAAAGAAGAAGTGAACAATTTAAAAGAGATAATATCTTATTTATAAATTATGCTTTAAAGCCTTTAAAATAGGGCTTTTATTTTTTTGAAAAAAGTGAAAAAAAGGCTTGCTTTTTAATAGTCTATAAAGTATAATCTACTTTGTATGACGGCAGGGATGTGTGAAGTTACTGATACACTTGGCAACGTTGCTAATTGTTTCAGAGAATTTGCACGGAGCAAGTCTATACAAGATATAGGCGAAAGGAGGGCATATGTTATGTCAAAAAGTAAAGTTCGTATCAACCTTAAGGCTTTTGATGCTAATGTTTTAGATTTAGCAGCTGGTAAAATCGTTGATACCGTTAAAAGACTAGGAGGAACTGTTAAAGGACCTGTACCTCTTCCAACTGAAATCGAAAGAGTTACTGTTTTAAGAGCAGTTCACAAATACAAAGACTCTCGTGAACAATTTGAAAGTCGTACTCACAAGAGACTTATTGATATTGTTGAACCTAGTAAAGAAATTGTTGATGCTTTAACAAGACTTGATTTACCAAGTGGTGTTGATATCAATATTAAATTATAATGAAAGAAAGGAAATATTATGAAAGGAATCTTAGGACGTAAAGTTGGAATGACAAGTGTCTTTTCTAAAGACGGAAAATTAATTCCTGTAACAGTTGTTAGTGTTGAACCTAATACTGTTATGCAAGTTAAGACTTTAGAAACTGATGGATACAATGCTATTCAACTTGGCGTAGTTGACAAAAAAGAAAAAAATTCCAGTCGTGCAAGTGTTGGACACGCTAAAAAAGCTAACACTGCTCCTAAGCGCTTCTTGAAAGAAATCCGTGAAATGGAAGGAACTTATCAAGTTGGAGATAAAATAAGCGCAGATTTATTCGAACTTGGTGATGTTGTCGATGTAACTGGTACATCTAAAGGTAAAGGATTTGCTGGTACTATTAAAAGACATGGACAAAGTCGTGGCCCTATGGCCCATGGTTCTCATTACCATCGTGGACCTGGTTCTCTAGGAACAATGCTTCCAAAAAGAGTATTAAAAGGGAAGAACTTACCAGGACATATGGGATGTGAAACAGTTACTGTTCAAAATCTTGAAATCATTGAAGCAAATACTGCTGAAAATTATATTTTAGTAAGCGGAAATGTTCCAGGTGCTAAAAACTCATTAGTACTTATTAGAAGTGCTGTTAAAAATTCTCGTAAGAAAAATCCAAAAGAAATCATTTCTTATGAAGAAGAACCTGTTGTGGATGAAGTAGTTGAAACAAATGAAGTAGAAACTACTGAAAATGAAACACAAGTAGAATCATAGAAAGGAAAAAGCATATGAAAAAAATTGAAGTTAAAAATTTAAATTCAGAAAAAGTACGCGATATCAACTTAAATGATTCTATTTGGACCTCAGAAGTTCATGAAGATTCATTAAAGAAAATGATTCGTTTACAACTTGCTGCTACTCGTCAAGGAACTCATAAAACAAAAAATCGTAGTGAAGTTTCTGGTGGTGGTAGAAAACCTTGGAAACAAAAAGGAACAGGTCGTGCAAGACAAGGTTCTATTCGTGCTACTCAATGGGTAGGCGGAGGAATTGCTCATGGCGTACAACCTCGTGATTATAGTTTCAAAATTAATAAGAAAGAAAGAGCTTTAGCTCTTAGAAGTGCTCTAGCAGATAAATTAAATAACAATAGTATTGTTGTATTTGAATCTTTAGAGTTACCAAGTTTAAAAACTAAAGACGTTAAAGAAATTATTAGCAAAAATGCTTTAGCTGGTAAAGTTTTATTCGTTACTGGCGATGATTGTGAAAACCTATATATGGCTTGCCGTAATTTAGGATACACATATGTTGTTATGGCTGACGAAATTAACGTTTTAGACATTGTTAATGCTGACACATTAGTTCTTGATGAAAAAGCATTAAAATTAATTGAGGAGGGTACTCGTCATGCGTAATCCAGATATTATTTTAGGACCAGTAATTACTGAAAAAAGTGTAACAGGTAATCAAAATGGCGTTTATACTTTCAAAGTAGCTAAGTCTGCTACTAAAACACAAATCAAAAGTGAAATTGAAAGACATTTTGGCGTTAAAGTATTAAATGTTAATACATTAAATACAAAACCTAAAGATAGAAGAATCGGTAAATATACTGGTAAAACAAAAACTTATAAGAAAGCAATTGTAACCTTAGCACAAGGTTCATCAATTGAAATGTAGGAGGTAAGAAAGTATGGCAATAAGAAAATATAAACCAACAACTAATGGTCGTCGTGGTATGTCAACACTTATGAATGAAGAACTAACAGCTTCAACTCCTACTAAGTCTTTATTATCAAAAAAGACAAAAACAGGTGGACGTAATAACCAAGGAAAATTAACAGTTCGTCATATTGGTGGCGGTGCTAAAAGAAAATATCGTCAAATCGATTTCAAAAGAAATAAAATTGGTATTACAGGACGTGTTGCTACTATTGAATACGATCCAAACCGTAATGCAAATATCGCTTTAATCAATTATTTAGATGGTGAAAAAAGATATATTATCGCTCCTAAAGGATTAAAAGTTGATATGATTATCGAAAATGGTGAACAAGCTGATATCAAAGTTGGTAATGCTCTTCCACTTATGAGTATTCCAGTTGGTACGGTTATTCACTGTATCGAATTAAATCCAGGAAGCGGAGCTAGTCTTTGCCGTAGTGCAGGATCTAGTGCACAAATTCTTGGTCGTGAAGGTAAATATGTTTTAGTTCGTTTACAATCAGGTGAAACAAGAAAAATTCTAGGAAATTGTATGGCTACAATTGGTGTTGTAGGTAACGAAGACTTTGAACTTGTTAACATTGGTAAAGCTGGACGTACAAGACATATGGGTGTTAAACCTACTAACCGTGGTTCTGTTATGAACCCTAATGACCATCCACATGGTGGTGGTGAAGGTCGTGCTCCAATTGGACGTAAGAGCCCAATGACTCCATGGGGTAAACCAGCTCTTGGATATAAAACAAGAAAAAATAAGAAAGCTTCTGACAAACTTATTGTTAGTCGTAGAAAGAAATAGGAGGACAAATAATGGCTAGAAGTTTAAAAAAAGGACCTTTTGCTGATGAACATCTACTAAAAAAGGTTGATAAATTAAATGAAAGTAACAAAAAAGAAGTAATTAAAACATATTCTCGTCGTTCTACTATTTTCCCAAGCTTTGTTGGACATACATTTGCTGTTCATAATGGAAAAGATTTTATTCCTGTTTATGTAACAGAAGAAATGGTTGGACACAAATTAGGGGAATTCGCGTTAACACGTAAGTTCGGCGGACATGCAGGTCAGAAGTAGGAGGTATATATGGAAACTTATGCAATTCATAAAAGTGCTATGATAGCTCCTAGAAAGGCACGCATGACTATGGATTTAATCCGTGGTAAGGATGTTGACACTGCTAGAAGAATTCTTAGTACAACAAATACAAAAGCAAGTCGTTTAATCTCTAAAGTATTAGAAAGCGCTGTTGCAAACGCTACTAATAACTTTGGAGCAAACGAAAGTGATTTATTTATTAGCGAATGTATGATTAACCCAGGACCTGTTTATAAAAGAGTTAAATTTGCAAGTCGTGGAAATGTTGATAGAAGAGACAAAAGAACAAGTCATATTATCGTAAAAGTCAGTGATGGCAAAGGAGGCAACAACTAATGGGACAAAAAGTTAATCCAATAGGTTACCGTTTAGGTGTTAATAAAGATTGGCAATCAAAATGGTATAAAAATAGAAATGAATTTGGTAAAACTTTAATGAGTGATATCAAAATTCGTGAATATTTAGAAAAAAATCTTAAAGATGCTGCTGTTGCGTCAGTGACTATTGAAAGAAAGAAAAATCGTTGTGAAGTAACCATCAATACTGCAAAACCAGGTGTTATTATTGGCCGTGGTGGAGAAGATATTGATAAATTACGTAAAGCTTTATCTAAACATGTTGGTGAAGAAGTTTATGTAAACATTCAAGATGTTTCAAAAACTGCTGATTTATGTGCTCAACTTGTTGCAAATAACATTGCTTTACAAATTGAAAACCGTGCACCATTTAGAAGTGCTCAAAAAAGAGCTATTAGAAACACTATGAAAGCTGGAGCTAAAGGTATTAAAACATTAGTTTCAGGAAGATTAGGCGGAGCTGAAATGGCTAGAAGTGAAGGATATACAGAAGGAACTGTTCCTTTACATACTATCCGTGCTGATATTGATTATGCAGAAGCAGAAGCTAATACTACTTATGGTAAGATTGGTGTAAAAGTATGGATTTACAAAGGTGAAATTCTTCCAACTAAAAAAAATGTAAAGGAGAGTGACCAAAATGTTAATGCCAAAAAGAACTAAGTATCGTAAACAACATAGAAGAACTTATGATGGACACGCAAAAGGTAATACTGAATTACATTTTGGTGAATTTGGTCTAATGGCCAAAGAAGGTAACTACGTAAGTGCTCGTCAAATCGAAGCCGCTCGTATTGCTATGACTCGTTACATGAAACGTGGTGGTAAAGTATTTATTAATATTTTCCCAGATATGCCACGTACTAAAAAACCACTTGAAACTCGTCAAGGTAAAGGTAAAGGTAACGTAGAAGAATGGGTAGCAGTTGTTAAAGAAGGAAAAATCATGTTTGAAATTTCTGGCGTTGACGAAGAAATTGCTAGAGAAGCTTTAAGACTTGCTTCTCACAAATTACCTGTTCAATGTAAATTTGTTAAAAAGGAGGGAATCTAATGAAAGCTCTAGAAATTAGACAAATGACTTCTGAAGAAATCGAAAAGAAAATCAAAGAAGGCAAAAGTGAATTATTAAATATGCGTATGCAAAGTGCTAGAGGCGGATTAGAAAAACCTCACAAAATAAGTGCTATGAAAAAAGATATCGCAAGAATGATGACAGTTTTAAAAGAAAGAGAATTAGGAGGTACAAATGAAAACGGAAAGTAGAAAACAAGAATTAGTCGGCAAAGTTGTCAGTGCAGCTAACGACAAAACCATTACCGTTTTAGTTGAAACTCACAAAAGCCATCCATTATATGGAAAACGCGTAAAATATTCTAAAAAATACGCAGCACATGATGAAAAAAATGTAGCTAAAGTTGGAGACACAGTAAGAATTAGAGCAACAAGACCATTATCTAAAACTAAGAGATATGAACTTGTTGAAGTACTAGTTGAAGCTGTAGTATTATAGGAGGTAATCTTATGGTAATGCAAGAATCAAGACTTAAAGTGGCAGATAACACTGGTGCAAGAGAAGTCCTAGTTATCCGTCCTTTAGGCGGATCTAAAAGAAAAACAGCTAATATCGGAGATATTGTTGTTTGTACTGTTAAAAAAGCGATTCCAAATGGAAACTTAAAAAAAGGAAAAGTTGTTAAAGCTGTTATTGTAAGAAGTAAACAAGGTGTTCGTCGTGCTGATGGAAGTTATATTAAATTTGATGACAACGCATGTGTTATCATTAAAGACGATAAAACGCCAGTTGGAACACGTGTATTAGGTCCAGTAGCTAGAGAATTACGTGAAAAAGATTTCATGAAAATTGTTTCTTTAGCAAGTGAAGTTATATAGGAGGTTCAAATGAAAATTAAAGTAAATGATGAAGTTTTAATTATTGCTGGTAAAGATAAAGGAAAAACTGGCAAAGTTACGAAAACCTTAAAGAAAATTGACAAGGTTGTTGTTGAAGGTGTTAACATCGTTAAAAAACATCAAAAACCTAATCAAATGAACCAAGTTGGTGGAATCGTTGAAATGGAAGCTCCAATTCATATTTCTAACGTTAAAAAAATTGAAAAAACTGAACCTAAAAAGAAAGCTAAGAAAGATTAAGGTGGGAATTTATGAGTACATATAAAGAATTATATAATAAGGAAATTGTTCCTGCTCTTATGAAAGAATTTAATTACAAGACAGTTATGCAAGTTCCTAAATTAGAAAAAATTGTTATCAACATTGGTGTTGGCGAAGGTCATACTGATGAAAAGTATATCGAAGCTGCATTAAAAGACTTAGAAGCTATTACAGGTCAAAAAGCTGTTATTACAAAAGCACATAAATCAATCGCTGGATTTAAAATCCGTGAAGGACAACCTATAGGTGTTAAAACAACACTTCGTGGTGAAAAAATGTATATTTTCTTAGAAAAATTAATTCGTGTTGCTCTTCCTCGTGTAAGAGACTTCCGTGGGGTATCAAAAAATGCTTTTGATGGACATGGTAACTATACATTAGGAATTAAAGAACAATTAATTTTCCCAGAAATCGTATACGATAATATTTTAAAAATTCGTGGTATGGATGTTGTTATGGTAACAACTGCTCATACAAACGAAGAAGCTAAGGCATTACTTGCAGGATTTAAGATGCCTTTCAAAGGATAGGAGGACACTATGGCAAAAACAAGTTTAAAAGTAAAACAATCACGCACACCTAAGTTTAGCTCTCGTGCTTATACAAGATGTGAACGTTGTGGAAGACCTCATGGTGTTCTACGTAAATATCATTTATGTCGTATTTGCTTCAGAGAACTTGCCAATGAAGGTAAGATTCCTGGTGTAAAGAAAGCAAGTTGGTAGGAGGGTGTACTTATGGTAGCAGATAAAATTTCTGATATGCTTACAAGAATCCGTAATGCAAATCAATTAAAATATGATACAGTTGAAGTTCTTGGTACCAAGATGACTCGTGGTATTGCTGATATTTTAAAAAGAGAAGGTTATATTGCTGATTACGAATATACTGAAAACGTAAATGGTGATAAAATGACAATCACTTTAAAATATGGTGATCGTAAAGAAAGAGTTATTACAGGTTTAAAAAGAATTAGTAAATCTGGTTTACGTGTTTATGCAAAAGTTGATGAAATTCCATACGTTTTAAATGGTTTAGGAATTGCAATTATTTCAACTTCAAAAGGACTTATGACTGATAAAGAAGCTAGAAATGCTAAGTTAGGAGGCGAAGTACTTGCCTATATTTGGTAAGGAAAATCTATGAGTAGAATTGGTAATAGAAAACTTAGTATCCCAACTGGTGTTGAAGTAACTTTAGAAAAAAATCTTTTAACTGTTAAATCAGGAAAAGGTTCATTAGATTTAACTATCGACCCACTTGTTGTTGTAACAATTGGTGAAGGTGTTATTGAAACAAAACCAGCAAACGCTACTCCTCGAGCAAACGTTATGTATGGTACAACAAATTCACTTATTAAAAATATGTTAATTGGTGTATCAGAAGGTTATACAAAAGGATTAGAAATTGTTGGTGTAGGTTATCGTTTCAATGTTTCTGGAAACAAAATAGGTGTTATTGCTGGTTTTTCACATCCAGTAGAAATGGTTTGTCCAGAAGGAATTGAAGTAAAATCAATTAGCAATACCGAAATTGAACTTTCTGGTATTGATAAACAAAAAGTATCTGAATTTGCGGCAAATATTCGTAAATTAAGAAGTCCAGAACCTTATAAAGGAAAAGGAATTCGATATAAAGGCGAACATATCCGTCGTAAAGAAGGAAAGAAAGCGGCTAAGTAGGTGAGAATATGATAAAGAAAGAATCTAAAAATACGGCACGTTTAAGAAGACATGCTAGAGTTCGTAAAACAATTTCTGGTACAAGCGAAATGCCTCGTTTAAACGTTTTCCGTTCTAATAAAGAAATTTATGCTCAAGTTATTGATGATGTAAACGGTATCACTTTAGTTAGCTCTTCATCAAAAGAATTAAAAGTAAGTGGTGGTAATATCGAATCAGCAAAAGCTGTAGGTAAAGATATTGCTACAAAATGCAAAGCAAAAAAAATAGAAAAAGTTGTTTTCGATAGAGGTGGATATCTTTATCATGGACGTGTTGCTGCTTTAGCAGACGCTGCACGTGAAAACGGCTTAGAGTTTTAGGAGGGTACAAAATGGCTAGACAAAATATGGATCCAAAGAAAAAATTATTGGAAGAAAAAGTTATTAACCTTAGTCGTGTTACCAAAGTTACAAAAGGTGGAAGACATTTCCGTTTCTCTGCTACTGTTGTTGTTGGTAACCGTAAAGGCCTAGTTGGTATGGGTACTGGAAAAGCTAATGAAGTTAACGATGCTATCGCTAAAGCTTCAAAAGCAGCTAACAAAAATGTTACTCGTGTTGCCCTTCAAGATGCTCGTACCATTCCTCATGAAGCAACTGGTAAAGTTGGACGTGCTGTTGTCTTAATTAAACCTGCTAAAGAAGGTACTGGTGTTATCGCTGGTGGTGCTGCTCGTGCAGTCTTAGAACTTGCTGGTGTTAAAGATATCGTATCAAAAAGTTTAGGCAGCAATACAAAAGTTAATGTTGCTAAAGCTACTTTAGAAGCTTTAAAAAGCGAACGTACTCCTGCAAAAATTGCAGCTTTAAGAGGAAAGAAAGTTGAGGAGTTATAATGAGATTAGAAAGTTTACCTAAAACTAAAGAACTTAAAAATACAAAACGTGTTGGTCGTGGACCTGGGTCTGGAATGGGTAAGACTTCTACTCATGGAGAAAAAGGTCAAAAATCAAGAAGTGGTGTTAGTATCTCAGCTTGGTTCCAAGGTGGACAATCTCCTTTATATAGAAGACTTCCAAAAAGAGGATTTAAAAATACGCGTTTTGAAACAAAATACGCCGTTATTAACTTAAGTGATTTAGATAAATACTTCAATGATGGAGACGTTGTTACCCCAGAAGTATTAAAAGAAAAAGGAATTATTAAAAAACAATTAAATGGAGTTAAAGTTTTAGCAAATGGTACTTTGACAAAAAAATTAACTGTAAAAGCTAATCGTTTTTCAAGTATCGCTGTGACTAAAATTGAAGAGTCTGGTGGAAAAACTGAGGTGATCTAATATGAAAAAAGGGTTATCCAGATTTTTTTCCAAAGACGTCAAAGATCTTAGAAAAAGAATTTTGTTTACGTTACTCGTTTTAGGAATGTACTGTATTGGGTGTGGCATCACAATTGTGTGGGCAACACCTTGGCTTGATTCCTTATATGGATCATTAGGCTTCATGGGTATTTTCAACTTAATGAGTGGTGGGGGTTTTGATAAATTCTCAATCTTTGGTCTTGGTGTAACCCCATATATTAATGCTTCAATTATTACTCAGTTACTCACTATGGATATCATTCCATACTTTAAAGAGTTAAAAGAACAAGGATATGTTGGAAGACAAAAAATTAATCGTATCACAAGATATTTAGGAATTATCCTAGCCTTTATTCAATCTTATGTTTTAACGGTTTTCTTACTTAATGTTAAGGATGTTGACATGGTTTTAAAAATCACTCTTATTATGAGTGCAGGAACATCTTTCCTACTTTGGTTAGGTGATCAAATTACAAATAAAGGTATTGGTAATGGTCAATCACTTCTAATTATGGCCAGTATCGTTTTAAGTCTTCCAGCTGTATTTACAGGAGCTTACAATGCTTTTGTAACCAGCGCTAGTTATGCTTCTTGGTTAGGAATATTATTCTTCATATGTTATCTTATCATGTACTTATTAGTTATTGTGGGTATCGTATGGATTACCTTAGCTGAAAGAAGAATTCCTATTCAATATGCAAATAAAACAGTAAGTGCTTATAAAGCTAAAGAATCTTATTTACCTTTAAAGATAAATTATGCAGGAGTTATGCCTGTTATCTTTGCTTCCATGTTACTTACTATTCCATCTATTATCGTTAACTTAATTGGTAATCAAGGTGCGATTGACTTTGTTAGTAACTATATTTTATATACGTCACCAACAGGTTTTGTACTTTATATTGCCTTAATCGTTTTCTTCAGTTATTTTTATACCTTTATGGCTATGAATCCTGAAGAAATGAGTAAAGATTTAAATAAAAGTGGTGCGTATATTCCAGGGGTAAGACCTGGTGTGGAAACAACTAAATATATTAATAAAGTTGTTGGCAGACTCACTTTAGTAGGAAGTATCTTTATTGCTGTTTTAGCAGGCTTACCTATTTTAATTTCAAATCTTACAGGATTAAGTCAATCAATTGCGATTGGTGGAACCGGTATCTTAATTGTTGTCGGTGTGGCTATTGAAACGTTTAAACAAATTCAAAGTGGAATGGTTGCCCGTACTTATTCACACAGAAGGATGAAGTAATGAAAAATGTTATTTTTCTTGCTCCTCCTGCTGGGGGTAAGGGCACATTAAGTGATTATTTAATTGATACATTTAACTATGAACATATTTCAACAGGTGATCTTTTACGTGAAGAAGCCAAGAATAATAAAGAGTTAAATGAATTTTTAAAATCAGGTCATTTAGTTTCTGATGACATGATTATGGAAATGGTTGCAAAAAAATTAAAAACTTTGCATAAAGACAGACCATTTATTTTAGATGGTGTGCCAAGAACATTGCAACAAGCTCAAAAACTTGATATAATATTGTCTGGTTTAGAGCATTCTAAGGTTGTTGTTATTTATTTAGATGTAGAAAAGGCGATTTTAATAGACCGTGTGGTAGGTAGACAAATTTGTCCGAAGTGTCATCGCAGCTACAACAGTAGAATAAAAGAATTTAAACCAAGTATTGATAATATTTGCGATAATTGCGGTGCAACACTTGTTCACCGTGATGATGACAATCTAGAGTCTTTTATGATTCGTTATCAAGAATATGAGAGCAATACACATCCGGTAGTATCTTTTTATAAAGAAAAAGGAATGTTAGAAGTACTTCAAAATAATGAAGTCGACCAAACAGAAGCTCTCAAAAATTTAAGGAGAATCGTCGATGAACATTAGAAGTGAACGAGAAATAAAATTAATGAAAGAAGCCGGACATATTAATTTTCTAGCTCATAAAGAGATGGAGAAATATATACGTCCTGGTATTACAACTAAAGAATTAGACAAAAAAATCAATGATTTTATTGTAAGTCACGGAGGCATCGCGTCTTGTTACGGCTATGAAGGATTTCCAGGCCATGCTTGCATTTGTATAAATGATGAAGTGGTTCATGGAATTCCTGGTAACCGTCGTTTAAAAGATGGCGATATTGTAAAACTTGATTTTACAGTACGAAAAGCAGGATATGAGTCAGATATGACCAGAACTTATCTTGTAGGAAATGTCGATGAGAAAGTAAAACAAATGGTTATTGATACGGAACAAGCTTTATATGAAGGTATCAAATGTGTGAAACCAGGTAATCGTATTGGGGACATATCAAACGCGATTGAAACCTATGCTCATGCTCATGGTTTATCTGTTGTAGAAGAACTAGTGGGACATGGAATTGGAACCGATATGCATGAAGAACCTGATGTACCTAATTATGGAGAAGCACATAAAGGTCCCGTTTTAAAAGAAGGAATGGTTTTAGCAATAGAACCCATGCTTAATTTAGGACGTAAAGAAGTCGTTATGTTGGATAACGATTGGACAATTGTGACAGAAGATGAAAGTTTTTCATGTCACTTTGAACATACTGTCTGTGTAACCAAAGATGGGTATGAAATTTTAACAGGAGAATAGAAATTTATGGCGAAAAAAAATGATCGAAAAAGCAATTTACAAAGCAAAGACGTTGTAAAGAACAAACATCAAGTGAATAATACGAAATCCGACAAATTAGAAGTAGAAGGAAAAGTAGTAGATGTCTTAAAAGGCGGAGATTACTTAGTAGAACTACCAAATGGATATACTGTAGAGGCCTACGTTTCTGGTAAAATGCGCGTTAATATGATTCGTATTCTACCAGGTGATACAGTCACTATTGAACTTTCTCCTTACGATTTAACACGTGGGCGCATTACATGGAATAAAAGATAATGGAGGTAAATTATGAAAGTTAGAGCATCAGTAAAACCAATATGTAAGAAATGTAAAGTAATTAGAAGAAATGGTAAAGTTATGGTTATTTGTGAAAATCCAAAACACAAACAAGTACAAGGAAAGTAGAGGAAAGTTATGGCAAGAATTAAAAATATCGAATTACCAAACGAAAAACATGTATGCATTGGTTTAACTAGTATTTATGGTATTGGTAGACCTTTAGCAAAAACTATTTGTGCAAAAGCTGGCGTTCCAGCTGATCGCAAAGTTAAAGATTTAACAGACGAAGATATCCAAGCTCTTCGTAAAGAAATTGATAATCATGTTGTAGAAGGTGATCTACGTCGTGAAGTTCAAATGAGCATTAAAGAAAAAATGGAAATTAACTCATATCAAGGAGTTCGTCACAAAAAAGGACTTCCTGTAAGAGGACAAAGAACTAGCAGAAACGCTCGTACAAGAAAAGGTAAGGGTAAAGTTGTTGCTAATAAGAAAAAAGCAGGTAAATAGGAGGTTTTAGATTATGGCATATAATAGAAGAAAAAGAAAAGTTAAGAAAAATATTCCTGAGGCCGTTGCTCATATTAAATCAACATATAATAACACTATCGTAACTATTACAGATAAAGAAGGAAATGTTATTAGTTGGGCAAGTGCTGGTACTATTGGATACAAGGGTTCTAAAAAGAAAACTCCTTTTGCAGCTGGTACAAGTGCTGAAGCTTGTGGTCGTGCCGCTATGGATTGTGGTGTAAAAAAAGTTGAAGTACATGTTAAAGGTTTAGGAGCAGGAAGAGAAAATGCTATTCGTCAATTACAAGCTGTTGGTATTGAAGTAACAAGTATTATTGATGAAACACCAGTTCCTCATAATGGATGCCGTCCACCAAAAAGACCAAGAAATTAGTTCTCGGAAAGGAAAATGATTATGATTAAATTTGAAAAACCAGATTATAAAATTGCGGAATATCAAGATAGTAATCACTATGGTAAGTTTGTATTAGAACCCCTTGAAAGAGGTTTTGGTCACACAATTGGTACAGCTTTAAGAAGAGTTATGTTATCAAGTATGCCTGGATGTGCTATCAATACGATTAAAATCGATGGCGTTTTACATGAATTCCAAAAAATTGACGGTGTTTATGAAGACGTAACTGCTATTGTATTGAACTTTAAAAGTGTTGTTTTAAAAAATCATTCAGAAGAACCAAAAGTAATGCACCTTTCTGCAAATACTCCAGGACCTGTTACCGCAGGTATGATTGAACATGATCAAGATATTGAAATTATTAATCCAGACTTTGTTATTTGTAACTTAGTTGAAGGTGGTAAAATTGATATCGAAATCACATGCAATAATGGTAAAGGTTATGTCGATTCTAAAGAAAATCAAAAACTTTATGCTGAAGACAAACCAGGTGTTATTGCTATCGACTCATTATATTCACCAGTTGAAAGAGTAAACTATGAAGTAGAAGGTGCTCGTGTTGGTCATAATGAAAACTTCGATAAATTAATTATGGAAGTTGAAACAAATGGAAGTATTACTCCAGAAGAATCTATGGCTTTAGCTGGTAAAATTTTGATTGAACATTTCAGTATTGTGGCTGATTTAAATGCCATTAGTGATGTTGCCGGTCTTATGAGTGAAAAGAAAGTTGATACAATTACTAAAACTTTAGAAACACCAATTGAAGAAATTGAATTCTCTGTACGTGCTTATAATTGCTTAAAAAGAGCAGGAATTCATACGGTTCAAGATTTAATCAACAAAAAAGAAGTAGAAGTTACAAAAATCCGTAACTTAGGTAAAAAATCTTTAAAAGAAGTATTAGACAAAGTTGAAGAAATGGGACTTAAGTTCCACGAATAAGGAGGTAAAACGAAATGGCTTATAGAAAATTAGGAAGAGAAACTCGTCAAAGAAGAAGCATTTTAGCAGGACTTTCTAAAACTGTTATCTTAGAAGGTAGTGTTATTACAACAGAAGCAAGAGCTAAAGAAGTTCGTAAATTTGTTGAAAAAATGATTACTTATGGTAAAAGAGGAACATTAGTTTCTAGAAGAAAAGCTTTAGCTTTCTTCCATAATGATAACGAAGTTGTTAGTAAAATCTTTAATGAACTAGCACCTAAATATCAAGACCGTAATGGTGGATATACTCGTATCATTAAAATCAAAGAACGTATTGGCGATGACGCTTTACAAGTTAAATTAGAATTAGTTTAAGAATAGAGATACAAATTCTCTATTTTTTCTTGTCTTTATGTTCTTTATTCGTTAGAATATAAACTTATGAAAAAGGATGATACTTATGAAAAAATATTTAAAAGAAAAAGGAAAACAAGTCCTTGAATGGGCAAATGTAAGAGAAGATTCTAATATGAATATGCAATTGCAAAAATTAGCAGAGGATTCTTTAAAAACAATGAATCATACAACGAAAACCATGAAAAATTATCATAAGCAACATAAGATTATGAATCGTTATGAAAGAGTTATGAGTACCATTCAAAAAATAAGAAGTGCCTTTGATGGTGATTTAACATGCCAATATACTCTTTATCCATTAAATGACATTTTTTTAGATTGTATGAAAAAATATGATTTATCTTCTTTAGAAGAAGGTGAAATAATTTCTTATCTGTTACAACAAAATTATGAAATTGTTAAAACTAATAAATTTATTATTTCCAATTTTGAAATGGACAGAAAATATTATAAAATTTTTAATGTAAGTAATGATACAAATCGAATCTTTTTAAAAATGCTTATTTGTAAATTAAAAGGTCTTTCTTATAAAGATATGTTTGAAGTAAATGAAAACAAGAAAACTATTTTTGAAGAATATTATAAAAAAGTTACTTCTTCCAAAGAACTTTATAAAAAGGTTTATGATAAACTATTTTCTATTATAAAAAATAATGTTTTATCTCAAAAAGATTTAGAGTCCATTAAAGTTTTATTAAGAATGGTTCATGTAGATGAAAATATTATCGATGATTATCTAACTTATCTAAAAAGTATAAGTAAAACAAATATAATTAGTCCTAAAAAAGTAATCAAAAAAGAGGAAGTAAAACCTTTATCCCATAATGAGATAAGAAGAAGATTATCTAAATATTACGATATAGGTAAAGAAGAAGTTATCAAAGAGTTTAATTATGCTCATTTTAAAGAAGTTTTAATCGCGTTAAAAGAACTTAATATGTTAGAAAAAAGAAATAATATTGTATTTAAAAAATTAAGTGAAAATCCTCTTTTAAATGATGATTATTTTGCTTATTTATATCAAAAACTTAAGTTTCAATATCCTAATAAAGAAGAACTAGATCTTATCAATGAATATTTAGAAGAAATAAAAAAATGTAATGAAGAAGATGCTTTATTTTGGCAAGAAGAAATTAAAAAAATATTACTTTCTTTAAAAGGAGAATTAGATAAAAGTTTTAAATATGAAAATTTTGTTTTAAAAATGAAGAGTGAAAAGATGTAAAAGGCTTTAAACATCTTTTTTTTCATGTTAAAATAAACAAAAGAGAAGAGGAAGTTTATGCAAAAGAAAACAATTCTAACAGGTATTCGTCCAACTGGTAATTTACACTTTGGGCATTTATTTGGAGCGGCTCAAAACTGGTTAAAATTACAGGAAGAATATGAATTTTTCTTGGAAATTGCCGATGTTCAAGCTTTAACAGATAACTTTAATAATCCGAGTAAAGTTCGTAAAAATGTTTTTGAATTAACAAGTGATTTATTATCCATTGGTATTGACCCAGAAAAAGTTCATTTATATATTCAATCAGATATTCCTGAAATAGCTGAATTAACGGTTTATTACTCAAATTTAGTAACAATGGCTAGGTTATATCGTAACCCAACTGTTAAAACAGAAATTGCCCAAAAAAAGGCTTTATTTGGCCAAAATGGAGAAGGTGTTACTTATGGCTTTGTAGGTTACCCTGTAAGTCAAGCCGCTGATATCACGGCGTTTAAAGGAGGTCTTATTCCCGTTGGTGAAGATCAATTGCCTCTTATTGAACAGTGTAGAGAAATTGTTCGTAAGTTTAATCACATTTATGGTGAAACTTTATTAGAACCAGAACCCATGCTTTCTAAAACTCCACGTATTAAAGGGTTAGATGGCAATGAAAAAATGGGTAAAAGTTTAGGTAATGCTCTTTATTTAGTAGATGATGAAGACACCATTTCTAAAAAGATTATGGGAGCTTTAACTGATACGAATAAAGTAAAAAAAGATGATCCAGCTGACCCAGAAAAATGTATGGTTTACTATTATCATAAATTAATCCAAAATGAAAATTTAGAAACGGTTCATGATGAGTGTCAAAAAGGTGCTCGGGGATGTGTTAATTGTAAAAAAGAACTTATTCAAAAAATGAATGAATTTTTAGCCCCAATTAGGGAAAGAAAAAGATATTATAAAGAACATCCAGAAGAAGTTGAAATGATTTTAAAAGACGGTACAAAAGTCGCAAAAAAACGTGCTGAAGAAACAATGAAAGATGTAAAAAAAGCAATGCAAATTGATTATTTTGAAAAATAAAATTTTTGCTTACACGAAAAAAATATTTGTGCTATACTATCTTAGTCGTGCAGCGAAAAAGCATAAGTCCAGACAATTTGACTGTGCTTTTTTTTATGTTTGGAAAGGGTGAGTTTATGAATAAAAAATTAGATGTTGCAAACGACAATATCAATAAGCTTTTGTTAGCATTTTCTATACCATGTGTTATAAGTATGCTTATTAATGCTTTTTACAATATTATTGACCAAATTTTTATTGGTAAAGGGGTAGGAACGATTGGTAATGCCGCGACCAATGTTATTTTTCCTATTGTTATTATTTGTAATGCCATTGCTTCTTTAATTGGTAATGGTTGTGCGGCTAATTTAAGTTTAAAACTAGGAGAAGGTAAAAATGAAGAAGCTTCAAAAAGTGTTGGAAGTTCTATTACTTTATTGTTTATTTTTTCAATTGTTTTAGCTATTTTAGGTGAGTTATTTTTACCTAAACTTGTTTATTTATTTGGATGTACGCCTACGGTTTATGATTCGGCGATTAGTTATGGAAGAATTATTTTATATGGAGCACCTTTCGTTATTATTTATACAGGTTTATCTTCTATTATTAGAGCGGACAATGATCCAAAATATTCTATGATATGTCTAGTAACAGGGGCTCTTATTAACTGTGTTTTAGATCCAATCTTTATCTTTGGTTTTAAAATGGGGGTTGCAGGCGGTGCCCTTGCCACTATCATTGGTCAAGCTGTTTCCTTTTTAATTGCGTGTCTTTATATACCAAAAATAAAATCTGTTAAATTAAAGAAAGAGGATTTTAAACTTAATAAAGATGTTTTAAAAACACTTGGTCTTGGTTTATCTAGTTTTATTACCCAGATGACAGTCTTAGCTTTATTTGTGGTTATGAATAATTTAATGACAAAATATGGGGCTACTACTAAGTTCGGTAGTGATATCCCATTATCTGTTTATGGCGTTATGTCAAAAATAAACAGTGTTTATGTTAACTCAATCTTAGGAATATCTATTGGGGCTCAACCTATTTTAGGCTTTAATTATGGGGCTGGAAATTATAAAAGAGTTAAAGAAACCCTTCGTAAGGTTATGTTAATCGGTCTTTGTATTGGTATCTTCTTTAATATTATTTTTTATTTCTTTCCAAGTCAAATTGTTTCTATCTTTATTAGTTCTAGTGATGAAAGTTATAATTTATTTATGGAATTTGCTATTTTATTTTCAAGAACTTTCTTTCTCATTTGTGCCTTAAACTTCTTTGAAATGTCAACTAGTATCGTTGTTCAATCTCTTGGTAATGTTAAAAAGGCTACCTTAGTTTCTTTTGTAAGACAAATTATTCTTTTTATTCCTCTTGCTTTTTACTTAACCCATAAAATGGGCTTAAATGGTGCTTTATATGCTGCGCCTATCGCCGATGGCATTTGCTTTTTTGTCGTCTTATTTGTTTTCTTTAGTGAATATCGTAAATTGGATAAAAAAGAAGAACAACTAACAGATGAATTTGAAGAAAAAGAATATAATAAAAATGTAGATAAAGTTATTACTATTGGTCGGGAATATGGTTCTGGTGGACGTTATGTGGGGGAACTTCTAGCCAAAGAATTAGGCATTCCTTTTTACGATAAAGAGATTATCTTTTTAACCGCTAAAAAATCAGGTTATGCAGAATCATTTATTGCCAAATATGAAGAAAGTAAAAATTTATTTTATGAACAAGATAATGATATCTTTGTAGCAGAAACAAAAGTTATTAAAGAAATCAGTAAAACACCATGCGTTATTGTTGGTAGATGTGCAGATAGTATTTTAGAAAAACAAAAAAATGTTTTAAAAGTATTTTTATATAGTGATGAAAAAAGCAAACTAAAACGTATTCATAAATATTATCATGAAGAAAATGCTGAAAAAATCCTTAAGAAAAAGGATAAAGAAAGAGCTAAACATTATAAATATTACACAGGAAAAGATTGGAAAGATTATTCACATTATGATATTGCATTAAATGTGGATAAGTTTGGTATTCAAAATACTGTTGAAACAATCAAAAACATTGTTTTAAACAATAACAGTAAAAATTAAAAAAGGTCGTAAGGCCTTTTTTTGATATTAATTAATTTTTGATAATAAATTTGGCCCGGTATACTCAATCACAATGTCATTAAAAAATGTGAAATTATTTTTACCAACTTTGTTAACAGCATTTTTAAATTCTTCTAAAATATCATTAGCTATTTGTATTTTCTTTTTTTCTTCCCAGATGTTTTTATTTTTTCTGAGCTCTCCAAGTTTTTTATGAGTTGTGTTTAAATAATTTAGATGATTTCCTGTTAAATCTTCATAATTTTCTAATGCCAATTGATAATAAAGTATTTGAGACATCTTATTATCAAATTCATTGTTTATGTTGTTGTTCATTTGTTATCTCCTTTAAATTTAATATACTTTAATAATTTTTTGCTTGTAATAACCTTTTGTTCAATGATAATCCTTAGTTAAAATCTCATCTATTTCTATAAGAAAATTATATAACAACTTACATATTAGAGGTATAAAAATATCCTCTTAATGCCCTAAAAACCTTAATTTTGTGGTATAATAAGGACATAGTTTAATTACTTAGAGGAGGGTTACTGTGAAAAAAATAGGTGAGTATGTTGTTTATCGTAAAGAAGTTTGTGAAATCAAAGATGTTAAAGAAAATCCTGTTAATCATGTCATGAGTTATAAGCTTGTGCCTATTACGGATACGTCTTTAACAATGAATATTCCCATTGATAATGAATTTATTAGAGATTTAATGACTTTAGAGGATATTAATGTTTTAATTGGACAAATCAAAGATATTCCAATTTTATTAGGAGAAGCTAAACAACTTGAAAATGAGTATAAAAGAGTATTAAATGAAGGAACAAATTATGGTCTTGTTCAAATTATCAAAACGACATACGAGAGAAATCAAGCACGCATTAAAAATAATAAAAAAGTAAGTGAAAAAGATAATCGCTATTTTGAAATGGCTGAAAAATATCTTTATAATGAAATGGCAATCGTTTTAAATATGACACCCGAAGATGTTAGAGATTATGTCATTGAACAAGTTTCAAAATAAGGCACAAAAGTGTCTTTTTTGTTTCCTAAAATTACCAGTAGTTATTCGTTTAAGCACTAATTATAATAACAAATAGGTGGTTTTATGGAGTTAAAAGAAAAATTAAAAATCTTAGCTGACAGTGCTAAATACGATGCTTCTTGTTCTTCAAGTGGCGTTAAAAGAGCGAGTGAAAAAGGCTTTGGTAATACTTCTTATTCTGGTATTTGTCATACTTTTTCAAGTGATGGCAGATGTGTTTCTCTTCTTAAAATTTTATTAACTAATTGTTGTATTTACGATTGTAAATATTGTTTAAACAGAAAAAGTAATCATATTGAAAGAGCTATTTTTGAACCAGAGGAAATATGTAAGATTACAATTAATTTTTATAAAAGAAATTATATCGAAGGTTTGTTTTTAAGTTCTGGAGTTATGAAAAATGCCGATTACACCATGGAAAAAATAATAGAAACGATTACTTTGCTAAGACAAAAATATCACTTTAAAGGATATATTCATGCCAAATCTATTCCAGGAGCGAGTGATTATTTAATAAAAAAATTAGGTGGTCTTGTGGATAGGATGAGTATTAATATAGAACTTCCCACCCAATCTTCTTTAAAATTATTAGCGCCAGATAAAGATAATCAAAATATTTCTCATGCGATGGCTTTAGTAAAAGAAAATAAAAGTAAAGTTTTTGTGCCTGCTGGTCAAAGTACCCAACTGATTATCGGGGCAAGTCCAGAAACAGATTTTAATATATTAAGTGAAAGTGAAAATTTATATCAAAAATATCATTTAAAAAGAGTTTTTTATTCTGCTTATGTTCCCGTTAATAAAGATAAGTTGCTTCCAAATATTGTTATGCCACCTTTAAAACGGGAACATCGTCTTTATCAAGCGGACTTTTTGCTTCGTTTTTACAATTTTAAAGTAAGTGATTTATTAGATGCTTCTCATACCAATTTTAATGTTTTATTAGACCCAAAGGCAGACTGGGCTATAAGACATTTAAATGAATTTCCTAAAGAAATTAATAGTTGCTCTTACCAAGAACTTTTAAAAATTCCTGGTATTGGTCCTAAAGGAGCCAAAAAAATTATTTCTTCTAGACGATATTTTGAAATTACTTTTGAAGATTTAAAGAAAATGAATATTTCCTTAAAACGAGCCAAATATTTTATTTTATGTAAGGGTAAATATTTTATGAACAAGGATTTTTTTAATGCTTCTTTTATTATGAAAAATTTATTATTAGAACAAGATGAAATCAAGGATAGAACAGAAAGGCAACTTTGATTTTTTCATGA